>SDBT01011624.1_pt1 | contig 14155 bp, 8 predicted proteins | sample 2277101 | NCBI WGS metagenome assembly SDBT01 (sample SAMN10404973, study PRJNA504765) | marine sediment metagenome | isolation source: marine sediment core GS10_PC15, 103 cmbsf | place: Arctic Ocean: Southern Knipovich Ridge | collected 2010 | reverse complement strand
GTTGTAATTTTACAGCTCCTTTTTTAAGAGATTCTCTGCTCACTCTTTTTAATGAAGGATGATCTATGATGAGATCAATTAATCCCTCCTCTCCCCCTTTAAAATACTCTCCAAATTCAAGCCTTTCTGCTAGTTCAGCAACAATCGTTGCATCCGATTTAGATTCATATAAAGGATTAATAACTTTTTGTTGAAGTTGAAGATACGGATATGGATGAGGTAAGAAATCTGAAAATTCTAAAAAACTACATACAGGAAGCAAAAGATCAGCGTAGCGTGCTGTAGGGGTTATAAATAACTCTGTTTGGACGATAAAATCTAATTTAGGGAAAAAATCTTTGATTATTTTATTGGAATTAGCACATTGGTTTAAAAAGTTGATGAAAGCAAACCAAACTGCCTTAATTGGGTACGGTTTTTCTGAAATAACCGCATCATAAAGATTAAGAATTCCCATTCTATGAAAGCTAGGCTTTTCAGGTATAGCTTTAAGAAATGGATCCCAATTGAGCACAGCTGGCATATATCCAGAACTAAATGAGGTGGTAACATGTCCTGTAATGCTTGCTACACTTATTAAACCTCTCAGTGAGATATCTCCATGATAAGTTCGAGTAAAGCCCATATGAGTATAAAAAACAACATTCTTTGTTGAAGCTATTTTTTCTGCCAATTTTATTATAAGATCCTCTTGTACTCCCGATATTTCGGAGGTTTCCTTAGGTGTATATTGCAAGGTTAAATCCTCTAGCATATGGAGTGCTGGTTTACACTCGATTCCATTCACTTTAAAGGATCCAGAAAGGCAGGCTTCCTTAACATTGGATCGCCGCATTGCTTTATAAGAGTCTGTTGGTTCATGCCATATTATGTATGCATTTTCCTTTTTCATTCCAATATCCTTTCCATGTAAGAATTTACCTGTGTCAGCTCTTACTAAATAAGATCCATTAGTAAATTCTCGTACAAATTCAGGATCATAGATCCTTTTCTGAAATATAACGTGCATTAATCCTAAAGCTAAAGCACTGTCAGTCCCAGGTTTAAGTCCAATATATTCATCAGCCTTGGAAGCAGTTACAGTAAATCGAGGATCGATTACTACAACCTGTGTTCCATTTTCTTTTGCATCCAATACCTTCCGCATAGTTTGTAAGGGCATTGACTCTGCGGGATTTGATCCCCAAATAATGAGTAAGTTAGGCCATTTTCTCTGCCAAAATTCTCCAAATAAATGCATATAAGGAAATTGATGCCCAAAAATCACACGAGAACCACAAGGTAATCCTGCATCTCCATAACCCCATGCAGATACTCGAGTACTTTGAGTTAAACTTGCTAATCTAAGATAAGCACCAAATTTAGTAGTCCCTGATCCAGGACCGCCTAGAACCCAACCAATAGATTTCCAGCCATAATCTTCTGAAATTTTTTTAAATTTTGAAATGATGGTATCATATGCTTCATCCCAAGAGATACGCTTAAATTTAGCTTCACCTCTTTCCCCGATCCGTTTCATAGGATATTTAATCCGATCGGGGTGATAAGTTATTTCTAAACTAGAAAGTCCTCGAAGACAAATTCGACGATCTTTTTCATCTGGAAAATCGCCGGGCTCTAATTTAATAACTCGGTTATCCCTAACATGTGCTAAAATGCCACAACAATCAATACCACAATGAGCTGGACACGCAGTCCTAATTAAATGGAAATCTTTATTAGTGTTTATCATGGATAGGTACCTGTTTTTTTATTACATTTTAGTTTCAATTCGATTAAATAATAATTAAAAAATTATTTTTACTATGAAGGTAAACTATATTAATTTAATTCCTATTAAAATATCAGTTTATTCCGGAGGTCCCCACCTAATAACTCCGGCATTCCACGCCCATCCAATGCCAGCTGAAACAATAACGACAATATCCCCATCCTTGATTTTTCCATCTCTAAGTCCATATTCAATTGAAATTATACCATCATTTTGTCCATTATGTCCAATATCTTCGAAGTATGTTGATTGAGAATATGGATCTACCCCCACAGCTTTAGCAACATACTCAAAAGCGCTCCTTTTCATGTGAAGAAGAGCTAAATAGTCAATATCCTCACGAGTAATGCCAGATTTCGTTAAAGCCTTATCAATTACTCGTACAAATGAATCCATAGAATATTTATCTAACCGATCTTTTAATCCTTCAGGATCAGGAACATCCAAAAAATTTAAACCATCTTCTAAACATTTGGCAGTAAGAGGCTGAATAGTGCCTCCTGCTGGAATATACACATCATCTGCAAACCTACCATCAGAAATAGAGCTAATTCCCAAAATTTCATTAGTATTATAATCTCCGCGAATAATCGCGGCAACCCCACTAGCAGCTAAACTAATCATGAATCTGGATCTCTGATTTTTATAATTAATTAAATCGCAATTCCTATAACCGCTTGCCACCAATATTCTATTGATACTTGGATTAGTTTGAATTAAACTTTTAGCTATTATCATCCCAACTAAAAAAGTACCACATCGCTGATTAACATCAAAAGCCCATGACTTCATTGGATTTCCTAATAATTGTTGAAGTTTTATTCCATTTACCACCAATGGTCGTTCAGCATAAACCTCACCTGCCCAAATAATTACATCTAAATCATCAGGGACAATACCAGCTCTTTTAAGGGCTTGAAGACTAGCATTTGCTCCCATTTGAACAGTATGATCTTCTGGCCCTGGTACACTTTTTCCAAGAAGTCCAAATTTTTCTTCAATTATATCCTTAGGAATTCCTGTTTCTTTAGACATGTATTCACTTGTGTGTCTTTCTTCAGGGATAAATACTCCCCATGATTCTAATCCTACGTTACGAAGATTCATTCTGAATTCACCTATTTCAATTCACGTTTTAAAATTTTTCCAGTGGCACTTGTAGGTAAGGAATCTCTTATCTCAAAATATTTTGGAACTTTATATTTTGCTAATCTTTCAATTAAGTACTCCCGAATTTCTTCACCAGTGACAGTTTTTTCTTGTTTTAAAGTAATAAAAGCTTTACCCACTTCACCCCACTTTTCATCAAGTACTCCGATTACAGCAGCCAAATCAACAGCGGGATGTTTAAAAAGTAGTTCTTCTATTTCAACAGGATAGATATTTTCGCCACCGCTGATGTACATCTCTTTTCTTCTGCCCACAATATAAAAATACCCCTCTTCATCTTGCATAACAAGATCTCCAGTATGAACCCAACCACCTGATTCAATTGTCTTTTTTGTTTCCTCAGGTTCATCCCAATATCCTGAAAATGTGTGAGGCCCTTTAAGTAATAATTCCCCAACATTTCCTTGTTTTACTTTCTCATTCGTTTGAGTATCAATAATTTTCATATCGCAGTGAAAAACAGGTAAACCTACTGAGGTTGGTTTCTCCTTAATTCGGTTTTCAGGAAGGTAGAAATTATTAGGCCCAACTTCAGTTAAGCCATAACCCATCTTAAATGGTTTATTTTTCGCCCAATACTTTTCCATAATAGCTACAGGACACGGGGCTCCGCCAGAAATGAAAGTTTTAACTGATTTAAGATTAGTAGAATTAAACTTTGGACTATTCGCAATTGCATGAAACATTGTTGGAACCCCTATTACAATAGTACACTTTTCTTGTTCAATGACTTTTAATGTTTCTTCTGGATTGAAATCACCCATCAAAATTGTTTTTGCACCAAGGTGATAAAAAGGGACGAGGAGAACATTCCACCCACCAGTATGAAATAATGGAAAAAGGAGAGGTTGAATATCATTTGAATTTAAACTCCAAGAAAGAATGGTATTTACTGAATTCCAATAAATCATTCTATGAGAAAGGATCGCTCCTTTTGGTAGACCTGTTGTTCCGCCAGTAAATAAAATAAGATGAGGATCTTCAAATTTAATGGTAGGTTTTTTAAATATGGATTTGGAAACGTCATTCATTAACATTTGAGATGCTGGATCATTTTGTATTGGTCTATTTCCCATTACAATGTTTTCAGCTATTAAATTTGTCTCTTTTATATAGTTCGTCAGAGATTCCAACCCAGGATCATAAAATAAGAGTGAAGGCTTAGTTTTCTTAATTAAATATTCCAATTCTTGAACAGATAATCTAATATTAAAAGGGACTAATATAGCTCCAATTTTTCCGGTTGCTAAGAATAGATCTATACACTCAATCCGATTTGTAGAGAACATCGCAATACGATCTCCTTTGGAAATGCCTTTGTTCTGTAGAACTTGAGCGAGGTGATTTGCTCGAATATTAAGCTCATTATACGTGTACCTTTTTTTTTCTATAAAATCAATGATAGCTTCTTGATTTGGCGTTAAAATAGCACGTCTTCCGGACCAATCTCCAATCCAAGAAAAATCTTTAACGATCGAATAATCTTCTTCTTTAAGCATTCTCTCACTCCACCATTAATTTTAAGTGCAATGAAATTTTGAAAGTGTATTTTTTACTTTATTCATAATTTAATTTTTAAAACATTTAAAGATTTAAACTTAAGTAAATGAGTTATTTTTTCATAAAAAATAGGAATCAGGAAAAATTAAAAAAAAAATTTTAAAATTATAATTTAAGTGTTATTTAATGGATTTTCTTCTTTCGCATTATTACGTACACAACTGATACAACAGACACAGCAGAAACGGTAAGGGTAATTCCGATCTCGAATCCAGGGATAGGTGCTGCAGGAAATCCTGTATATTTAAGTAGTGTATATGAGGTTACACCCCAATAATCACTCATCACCCAATCTTTCCATATAACAAATCCCTCTTTACTTTGTGAAACAAAGATCCACGGATATTGATAATTCTGCGACCAATTGGCGATCTTATTCATTACAGTCCCTCTTGCAGTATCATTTGTCAGATACATTTCATGTACCCATGCATCAGTTTCTGTGGCATACGTGAAAGCTAAATTGAAGTCTGGCCAAAATATACTATCACTAAAATCATAATATGGTGGTCGCCATCTTCCATCATCTGGGTCTGCATAGTAAGCATCTATCCACCCTTCAGAAATAACTTCAGGAATGTTCCAATCCAGAGGCCATGCGTCCGCTGAAAATACAGGGAATCCGTTAAGCCAATAAATCTGAGCTTCTGTCCATATCGTGGTAGGAACTTTATATCCCAACGCTCCTGTTTCGTCAGCTAGTGTAACTCCAATGTCTTCAAGAGAAGTTTGAAACACATTTTTCAGTGTTTCAAAATTATCATCCCAATAAAATTCTAGTGACCATATTGGTGTTTTTCCACCCACGCTATTTGCAACATCCTGCCAATCAGAATCAGTACTACTCGCTGTTAGACCTTGGGCTGCGGTAATTGGTCCGAAAATAGGATCATTTAGTAAAGTCTCTCGTGCTATAGTGAGATCGTGAGTTGCTATTGGTACAGTATCATCATAATATATATTGGTAACGCCCAATGCACTTGCACGTACAGCGCGTCCATTTAAACCCACATTAATATATTGATCATAATTGAATGCATAGGACATCGCTTTACGGAGTGCCCGAGGTACTCCATCTGGTGTATTCCCTGAAGGATAACCTGATAGGTAAGTAGTGCTCCAATTAATTATGCCCCACGATTGATCCCACCACGTTTCATCAATACAATTTAAAGTGATTGCTGTGATATAATCTGATGGTTTGGTCTCCATGTATCTAATTTGATTATTCGACATTACATCATTATAATCAACAGGAGTAAAGAAATTGTCAAGTGCATAATCTATAGCATTTGTCATCAACGCTGTGTTACGAGATTCTATACCTAATGTACCCGCTGGCCATGTAATTATGTCAATAAAATCTGCATCATACCATCCAGCAGCTTCAAGAGCGGTCCGGTTCCAATAATTAGGGTTTTTTTGCAGAGAACCGCCTCCTGGTTCAGCAGTTTCATCATGGTCTATATACATATAAGGACCTGTCCCAATCATATGGTCTGGATAATCCGAATCATCATTATCGAACCCATAAACCCCTGTATCCCAAAAGTCTGCATAAGTTTCCATTGACATATATCGTATTAAACCTACAGAAGTCATTCCATACATATTCCAATCATTAAATTCAATCCTGATTTCTCCACCAGAAGCTTGATCATCAGTAATTACAACTCGTTTGACAATAGGGTATAGATTATAGGGAGTATGAAGTGTTGCACCATCCATGGGTCTAGGGTTAAAATAGCCATCATATACCCCGAATGGGTAAGGATCTATTAAACTAGTCAGATTCCAACTCTCAGTATAATAATCCGCATAATTGGCTACAGGATACCAATATGTATCTCTATTACGTAAGTCGCCTCTACCGGTTAGATTCCCAGTGATTATCCACACCCGATCTATATTCCATTTCGCTACAGTCGCATTCCATGCAGAACCATCATGAAAAGTAACACCTTCTCGCAGTCTAAAAGTTATATTTTCTGCTCCACCTTTATTTATGAATCCTTTTGAATTCATCTCCTCCGGCCAGTACTCAAATTCCCAACTTGTTGCCAGTGCTGGTATGTATGTGTCTTGTTTAGGGACTCCTGCTGAGAATCCTCTATCATAATCCTTATTTGTATAATACATAAATTCAGTTGTACTAGGCCAATACCATAGATCAACAATACCATAACGACTACTAATGGCTATATCCCAGTCTACTGCAGGGGTACCAGTTAATCCTATCCTAAAACGACGTGTTTCATCATCATCTTGAGCTACGACAGATGTTAAGAAGGGGAACATGAAAGATCCAAGTAATATTGCAATAATAAATGTTTTTGAGAACTTTTTCATGTTTGTTTTCATCCTTTTTTTTTTAGATTATTGTTATTTTAACAAAGTTGTTAATCAAGTTTAATTTATAAACTTAATATAAAGTAGGGATGATCCTCTATATAAACATTTCAATTTAATTTTACATTTACGTACGTAATTAAAGGGAAGAACTTTAAATAAATAACAAGAATTAAAAAGCATATATATTTTTCATTATACACTGGATATTATTATATGTAGAAGGAAGCAAATTGAAACATTCTAGTGCTATAGAAGATCATAAACAAATTTTAGAACATAATCTCAAAGAACAAGGATATTTTTCTATAGATTGGGGAAGACAAGGTGGAGTTATTCTTGGTTATATCTTAGTTTTTTTGGGTTATTATGGAATCATTGCTAACACTTATACATTTGATCAATACGGTAGGTGGATTTCTTTTACCGAAATGAATAAGAAATTCCTTATCTGGACATATATTACCTATATTCAATCTTATTTCTTGCCTGCTATATTTTTATTTTTGGTAAGTTTTATGTTAACCTACAAAGAAGAGATTCCACAATATGGTATTAAAGCTTCGTTATGGCTAGTCCCTTTCATTGTTGTTCAAGGATTCATTTTTTATTTCTTTATGTATGGATTATCATTTGAACCTTTTATATTTCAATTTGCATCTGGTGAGGGATATTTAAATATATTAATATTATATGGAGTAGTTATTTCTGGTTCAATAAGTGGTATGAAAATTAAATATAATAGAATAAAAAAACGCCAATCTTATTATGTGGAGTAATTATCAAATATAATATATGGAGGTCCGAAAATGAGTCGTAAATCCCAAAACATGATAAAATATATAATCAAACGAGTGCTACTAATGGTTCCTATGTTAATTGTAGTATTGATATTTACATGGTTTTTATCTCGTATGATGGCTGTAAATCCGTATGTAAATAGAATAGGACTTACAATGGATCGTGATGTTTACGAGAGAGAGTTGAAAAGACTTGGATATTATGATCCTTGGTATATTCAACTCGTAACTTATCTTAGAAATTTCTTTACAGGTCAATGGGGTGAATCTTATATTGTTGTACCGGATAGATCGGTTCTCGAAATTATAGGTATTATATTCCCTAAAACAATTGAGTTGATGATATTCTCAATTATTATTACTCCAATTTTAGGTGTAAAATTAGGTATATCATCCGCAAAAAATAGAGGTAAACCAAAAGATACTGGTATTCGATTTGCTGCAGTCCTTGGAGCGGGATTTCCTGTTTTTTGGATAGCCACATTGATTCAAAGATTTGTAGGATTAAGCTTAAAAACATTTACATTGGGGGCCATTAACCTTGAAGTAGTGTTTGGAAACACACCAGGATTACCAAAACCAGTTCCTTCAGGTGGGTTCAGCACAGGATTTCGAATTCTCGACAGTTTTTTTTATAATGATCAAATATTTTTATGGGACACACTACTACATCTTATATTACCAGTAACTTGTATGATTTTTGTATCATTAGCAGGTCTCACGAGATTAACAAGATCTAGTATGTTAGAGGCTTTGGATCAGGATTATATTAGAACGGCCCGTGCTAAAGGGGTTCTTGAAAAAGATGTTGTTAATAAACATGCACTTCGAAATGCACTTCTTCCAACTAGTAATCTTATTATTGGGGGAACTGCGGCTGCTTTATTAGGCTCCCTTTTCATAGAAGTTACTTTTAATTATAAGGGTTTTGGATATTATATGGTCCAATCAATATTTCAAGGTGATTATTTATTGATAAACGGACTTTTAGTATTCGCTATTATAATTATACTCACTGGTACTCTTGTGACCGATGTTATGTATACGATCATTGATCCTCGAATAATCTATACTTAAGGAGTGTTGAAGATAATAAAATTCTAAAAGAAAAAGGTGATTTAATGACAACAGACCAAGTGATACTGAATGAATCTGAAGAAACACCAAATAAAAAAAGAAAAAATATAAAACGGTTATTGAAATTTTATTTAATCCCCGGGTGGCGTGATCCTGAATTTACTGCTCGTCAAAATCAAATTGAAATGATAAAGTCTAAGAGGAGATTATTCCGTCGCATTATTACACCTTTAACGTTAACAGGCCTTGCAATGGTTCTTTTTATAATAATATTGGCTGTATACGCTCCATGGTTTACACCTTTTACTATCGATGAATTAGCTGTACCATATTTACCTGATGACAGTTTACCTTTCGAAGATCCCTCACCAGCTCATCCTTTAGGTACCACAAAATTTGCGTTTGACCTACTTGGAAGGTTAATTTGGGGTGCTAGAACGGCAATGACAGCTGCTATGTTTCCCGTATTCATTTCCGTAACTGGAGGTATTATTCTTGGGACAATTTCGGCATACTTTGGTGGTAGGGTTGATACAATTATTATGCGTATTGTAGACTTTATGTATTCTCTACCTACCTTAATTCTTGTAATAATCATTACTCCAATGGTAGGTGGTAAATTAATTAATATTCTCTTAATTTGGGGTCTTCTTTACATACCTCTTAATACTAGATTTGTTCGATCTTTAGTTTTACAAGTAAAACAAAATGTTTTTGTTCGTGCTGCAATCACAGGTGGTGCTGATAAAATAAAAGTAATGTTTAAACACGTTTTTCCAAATGTAATTTCACCGATTCTAATCTCTCTTTTTGGCTCAATGGGATTTTCAGTTTTGGGATTTGCAAGCATTGCTTTCTTAGGTATGGGTGATCAAACAGTAACTGATTGGGGCACTGATATTTTGTATTCTAGAGCCAGAATGACTGCTATTGGACCCGCTTTTTGGCCTGGACTTTTAATTGGATTGACGGCTATAGGATTTATATTATTAGGTGATGGTTTGAGGGATGCGTTAGATCCCAAATTAACAATTTAATAAAGAGAGGATTCACAATTATAGGAATAATATTTCAATTAATATACCAAGCAAATTTCGGATTAGCTCTGATAGAAGCTTTAATTTCTGCGGTATTTTTATATATTACAGTTGTTATAATAAATAGATCTCTTCCAGAAGACATTCAAATACCAAAAAAAATATATAAAAGAAGTTCACTAGTTAGCGCTCTAATACTTTTTGGTATAATTCTGGGAATACGATTTATTTTCGAACTTCTTGGATATTGGGTTTTTATTTTTAGAATTTTAAATAATGATATATTCCTTTTTGGGATAATGGTCACATTATTTTTTCCTTTTCTCAAAATATATTTGTATAAATTTAGCACAAAGGAAAATGTAAACATTGACTCTTTTCTTAATAATCGTCAATTTAAAAAAGTATTTAAAATATTTGTTGTAATTATCTGGATTATTGTAGCATTATTTTTATCAATTGATATTCTACAAATACAGGTAGTTGAACTTATTGATCTACTAAAAATTAATGTTAGTGCAGAACCTGACGTTTTTTATATTGGATTTATTTGGGCTTTTGGTGCTCTTATTATAGACATTAGTTTCACATACCTAATTCAAAAAGCAAGGGCAATTGATAAAAGACTTCCTAAACAAATACTTAAGAAAGCCATAATTGTCGCTTTTCTTATCGCATTTGGGATTTGGTCAATCCAACTCTTTATTTTTGAGATCTATTTAAAAAGATTATTTGGAATAAATTTATTTGAACAAGATATCCGTGTACTTTTTGGAGTGGTTTCTGGAATATATATTGCATCATTTTTTGCTTTTTTAAAGTTAAAATTTTTACCATCTGCTACTAAAGAGAGTCAAATGAAAATTCAGAGAGCACTTGATGTTGAGGAAAAAATTCTTCCTGATTTTGGGAAGATGGGAAAAAAAAATGTAATTTTAGATGTTAAAGGTCTTACAACTTACTTTTACACAGAAGAAGGTATTGTTCGCGCAGTTGAACGTGTTTCTTTCAAAATACGTAAAGGAGAGACTCTTGGACTTGTAGGAGAAACTGGATGCGGAAAGTCGGTTACAGCACTATCTATTCTTCAGGTTGTACGACCTCCTGGTCAAATTGAAAAGGGACAAGTTTTATTTAGAGGAGAAGATTTACTTCAAAAATCTGAACTTGAAATAACAAAGTATCGAGGGAAAGATATTACTATGATTTTTCAGGATCCACTTAATTCTATAAATCCTATTTTTAAAATAGGTGACCAAATTGCTGAGGTATATCTCTTGCATATGGAAAATGAATTACTTGTAGAAGCCTCAAAACATCCGGATAAGAGTATATATAGTGTTGCTCGAGATTGGAGTCAAGATTTGTTAAGAGATTTAAATATCCCTTTTCCAGAGATGGTTTATGATAGATATCCTCATGAATTAAGTGGTGGAATGCGTCAAAGAGTCCAAATTGCCATGGGACTTGCATGTAGCCCCAAACTTTTAATAGCAGATGAGCCTACCACCGCATTGGATGTAACAATCCAAAATCAAATCCTTAAGTTAATGAAAGAGCTAAAGGAGAAGTATGATACCTCAATTCTGTTTATTACTCATGACTTAGGGATCATCTCAAAAATGTGTGATCATGTGGCTGTAATGTATAGTGGATATATTGTAGAATATGGAGAAATAAAACAGCTCTTTACAACACCATATCACCCCTATACGAGAGGACTAATAGCTTCTGTACCCGTTGTTGGAGAGAAGAAAGAATTATTAGAAGTAATCCCTGGATTGGTCCCTAATTTAATATATCCACCTTCAGGGTGTAGATTTCATCCTCGATGTCATTTTTGTTTTGAACCATGTGATTCTCTTGTTCCAAAAACTATAGAAATTGAGACGGACTATTTTGTTGCCTGTCACCTTTATGATCCAATATACAAAGATCAAGCAAAAAGTTCAATAAATAAAGTGGAAAGAACTAATCATACAACATAAGCTAGAATAATATCTTTTGTAGATTATCTAAAGAAATAATATTATAAAAAAAAAATAAAAGTATAATTCTCAATAAGTTAGCCAAAATAGAAGAAACGGGAGATAAATGTGATATTAGCCATTATAAATACGTTTTTCGAAGTCTTAAAAGAAGTCGCTATTTTGTTTATAGTGTTTACTATTGGTGTCTTTTTAATACGAAGTTATGGATTATCTATCTTAAGTTTTTGGGATAAAGTTGAGGATGACATTAAAGAAACATCATTCGAACCGAAAGAAAAAAAGGAGGATAATTCATCAAAAAATGCATTTATTATAAATATCCCTTGGCTAATTGTCGGATTATTATTTAGTTTAGGTTTTACTGCTTTTTTAGGTGAAAATATTTTAATAGAAATATTTAAAATAACAGTAAGTTTCCTAATTGGAATTATAGTTGCGAAGAAATTATATGAATTAGATTTTAAACAATCTTCATTATTTACAATTGTGATCCAGTTTTCTTTATTCGCTTTAGTATATATCTTTAGGTTAGCGTTAGTTCTCATTCTAACTTTAGTAGAAATTGCTATAATTGATAATAACCAACTTAGTGGCGCTGAAACAATCTTTATTATTTCACTTATTGCCATATTAGGTTTTACGGTATTTTTTAGTTATTGGGGGGATAAAGTACAGTTAATCAAAAGTAAGAGGATAATTTCAATCGTCAGTTTAATAATCGGATTCTACATTTTAACATCTTCTTTTACAAATCAACCTTTAGGTTTTTATTATGATTTCCCTATGTTTTTTGCTATAAGTTTAATAAGTACGACAATCACTGCGATTATTTTAAAACAAATTGCATATAATAATATTCCTTCCCAAGAATTTAGAGAGTTACGAGTTCTTGAAAAAGGAAAGAATTTACTCCAAGCAAAGGATCTTAAAGTTTATTACCCTCTTCTCGGAGGAATGCTTAAAAGACAAATAGGTGCTGTTAAAGCTGTAAATGGAGTTAATTTTGAGATAAAAACAGGAGAAACTCTTGGTCTAGTAGGAGAAAGTGGATGTGGCAAAACGACTGTTGCAAATGCGATTTTAGGATTAGTAGATAAATCTTCAGGAGAGATTCTCTTTCAAAACGAACCAATCCCTTTGAATTATCCTAAACATCTCAGACGAAAAATTCAAATTGTTTTTCAGGATCCTGATGCTTCATTAAATCCTCGGATGAAGGTGGTTGATATAATTGCCGAACCCTTAAAAAATTTGCTAGGTATAACAAAAAAGAGTAAAATTAGGGCACATGTCTTAAAATTATTAGAACAAGTTTCTTTAAAGCGAGAACATTTGGATCGGTTCCCTCATGAATTCTCAGGTGGTCAAAAACAAAGAATTGTTATTGCAAGAGCATTAGCATGCAATCCAGAGCTAATTATTTTAGATGAACCAACGTCTGCACTGGATGTATCAGTACAAGCCCAGATTCTTAATCTATTAAAAAGCTTACAGAATAAGTTTGGATATGGATTTCTTTTTATTACTCATAACTTAGCTGTTGTAAACCATATCGCTGATCGAATTGCAGTTATGTATTTAGGTAGATTTGTTGAAGTTGGAGAAACTAATCAAATCTTTTCAAATCCGACACACCCTTATACCCAAGCACTTCTTGCTTCAAGAACTGAAATCGATCCATATAATCAAGAAATAAGTTTTGTTATTCAGGGGGAAGTTCCGAGTCCTATTGCACCTCCTCCTGGATGTCATTTTAACCCACGATGTGTTTCAGATGCCCGCACAAAAGAATGTGAGTATGATCTCCCACATAAAATAAAGATTGATGAGGGTCATTATATTTGGTGTGTTAATCCTCCTGTCTCAAAAAACAAAGAGGGTACTGAAGTTAAAGAAAACATAGCTATAGAATAGTAAAATCATATAATACAATTTACCATTTATAGTTATGATGCTATTCGCAATAATATTCGAGAATTTTAGCTAATTAATATAATTTTTTACTCTTAAATAAAATATTAAAACAGATGTTAGTATGAAAGAATTAAATAATAAAAATTGTCTTATTACAGGGGCTGCAAGTGGGATTGGACGCTCGTTTGCATTAGCGCTAGCAAAAGAAGGAATGAACCTCTATATCACAGATATTAATATGGAAGGTTTAGCAAAAGTTAAAAATGAAGTCGAAGAATTAGGTGCAAAAGTATATTCTGATAGGTGTGATGTATCAAAATTTGAAGACTTCGAAGCTATAGCAAAAAATTTCTATTCCAAATTAGGAGATGTAGATCTTTTAATCAATAATGCAGGAATTGCCATTGCTGGAGGATTGAAGAATTTAGAGATAGAAGATTGGAAAAAAGTGCTGGATGTAAATTTATGGAGTATTATTTATTCACA
>SDBT01011623.1_pt1 | contig 14156 bp, 37 predicted proteins | sample 2277101 | NCBI WGS metagenome assembly SDBT01 (sample SAMN10404973, study PRJNA504765) | marine sediment metagenome | isolation source: marine sediment core GS10_PC15, 103 cmbsf | place: Arctic Ocean: Southern Knipovich Ridge | collected 2010 | reverse complement strand
GAATAAATACCGACCCATTTTACTTTTGCAAGCAATACATATGTATCAAAATCTGCGCTAATATTTACTTCTTTCCCACTATTATAATGAGAAGAAGTTTCAATATCACATACTAAAGCGTTATTAAGCAAACTATTTATATTCATAATGTTCCACCCGTATCTGCTCTTGCAACTAATTCGGCTATTGAAAACAACACGCATAAACCTGTCATAATAAACCAAAAACCACCTATGCCACCAGATGTGATTAATGTAAGTCGTAATGATACAAAAAATCCTAAAATTGAAAACAACGGTATTTTGTTCATAATAAATCCTTTCCTTTAAAAACAACTATCATACTTGGAAATGGAGCAGAATTAACACTATCTCCAAATTTTAATCTTCCTTTAATAAATCTAACTTCTACTCTCTCTCTCTCGGTGAATTAGTTTTTTCATCCCAAATGTATTTATGAAATCTTTTTGTATCTGTTCTTGCAGGTAGTAAACATACAACAGTTGTGCCATTATCAGATTCTTCTTTTGCTTTTTGTACAAATTTATCTTGTATTCTGCTATATGGCGGGTTCATAAAACAAACATTATTAGACCAATCTTGAATAAGCGCATTGTCCTCTTCTGTAAAATATTTTCCACACAATGCATTTTCTTTAGATGCACAAATATCTAATGTAAAATTAAATTCTTTATTTAATTTATCAAAGAAGTCTTGTGGTGTAGCCCACGCATCTGAATTGTTTGAAAACAATGATTTATTTAGCATTTTGATTTACCACTTGTTTGGTTTTACCTCTTTTTCTCCACTTGGACTAATTATAGTATTTTCGCCTCTTGCAGAAGGTTGGTCTTTTGCAAATTTTCCTTCTTCAACAGGTTGTTCTCCAATATATCCAATTCCTTTAGCACCTTTTACAACAGTTAATCTTTTTAATCTACTCTGAGCAGTTGTTACACCGCTTTGAGCAGCATAGAAGTAATTTCGGAAATCGGAACTCCACTTTCTAATTCCGTTAATAGCTACTCTTGCCTTTGCTTTAATAACATCTACAGCAGGTGCATTTAATTTTTCAGCTTTTGCAAACCCCTCTACCCTACTATCTTGTTCAATAGACTCTTTAATACTCTCTAGTGCACCTGCTACAACACCAAATTTCATAAGACAGCCTGTTAACTTTTCCATGCATTCAGTTATTTCAAATTCGTCTAATAAATCACCATTTGTTAATCTTTCAGACCATGTATCTACCAAATTAAAATATCTTGCATGAATTTTATAAAGTTCTTTAATTCCTTTATCGCCTTCTTTAACTAAATCGTTAATCTCTCTTGAAGTCATAATATATCTCCTTTTAAATAAAATTTAGTACCATCATATGATGTAATCTGTATACAATATTCCATTTGAAATAATTCTAAATATTTTTCTAGTGTCATAATAATCCTTTATTTACAGTTCGATATATTTCTCATTTTTTATATCATTAAAATTTGTAAGATTGGTAAACTCTGCTTTTATTTGTGCATCAATACCATTTCGATTATAAGGTTCTTTATAATATCTAAAATAACCATCTGGTGTCAACCTTGTGGGATACATTCCACCATCATTTATTAAATAATACGTTTCTACATTAATATTTTCACACATTTTATTTCTCCTTTGTAAAATCGCTAATATGACCCCAACCTGCTTTGTTAAGCATTTCTTCTAATGTTTTTATTTCATGATTATCTAATTGATAAACAAAATTAAAATGTTTTTGGAATTGTTTAATTATTTTTTTACGACTTTTCATATTCTTAATTACTCCGTTATTGCTCTTTCAGCACATTCTTTATTATCATTACAAAATTTTGTTCTATTTTCACCAGCTAATACACCACCATCATATATTGGTTTTGAAATATAGCTAATTTTTTCAACACTTCTTTCCTTATTACAAATATCACAGTTGTCCAATTCAAATGTTGGCATAATTAATCTCCTATTTTTGTTTCTTTGGTCTACCACGACCTCTTTTTGGTTTCACGGGGATAGTTTCTATAGATCCATCTTTATTTACTTTAGCTAACCCTTTATCGACCATTTTTTCCTCTAATGTTTTTTCTGATTTTTTAGCCCGTTTTTTAGCACTATCAGTTAATTTATCAACCAATTCTTCAGTATAAGGAGTTGTTTTGCTTTTTTTAATTTGGTCATCACCAATCTTTACATCTTCCTGTAATTTCTTTAATTCCTCTTTTGCATCTGTTACATCCATAACTTTAGATAAATCCTCAATCGAATCAACAACCATCTTTTTTATCCCACTATCTTCAAAACTTTTAACATTTTCACCTGTTCCACCTTGGGGCGGTTTGATTTCTCCTTTAGAAAGTGAAGGTTCTGGAGAATATCCACTATCTAACAACGGATGCTTTTTATTTGTTTTTAAAATCCCTTTTTCGATTAACAATTTTTCAATAATTTCTTTTTCCTCTTTTGTACCAGTTATTTCAATTTCTTGTTCTTTTTCCTCAATAGAATCAACAAACCCTTTTTTAGCAACAAATGCGATATGTAATTCTGAATTTTCTTTTGCTGAATTACAAGAATTTGTTTTCTGTAATTTTAAAACAACATCAAAACCAACAGGGACATTTTCTGTCTTATATCGTAATTTTTGATCTTTATCCAATAAAAATCTTTTTACAGATTGCATTGGCGCATTCTCATTTTGCCCCTTTCGCATACTTATGATTTGATATGCATAAAACTCTTGTGCCTTACCGCCAGATAATCCGCATCGAACAAAGAAGCTCCCAATACCCTGCGTTCTCCCCTGACTCACCCAAATAATCGCTGCCTTAGATCTGAATATGTGAGCAGAAACAATGCTGTAAAAGTTTGATAAAACAAGGGGCAGTGATGCTATATTCTTCTTTTCTAAACTTCTTTCTTTGCCTCCTTTTTCTTCTTGTACGCTTTTTGGACATAATCCGTTGGTTGAATCAATTATAAAAAGGTCAATAACCTTGTCTCGGCATAAAGTGCGAATGGCTTCTAAGGCCTTCTCAGCATTCTCTGGTGCTTCTATGTAAAGCATATCCTCTAAATTTACTCCAAAAAACCTGAATCGTGCTGGATCGATTGGCTTCTCTGTGTTACAAAAACACACCAATTTGCCTAATTTTTGGGCATTTGCTATTGTAGTTAATGCCAATGCTGTTTTTCCGACAGAATATGATGGCGACCAAATAATAGTATGACCCCCACATTGAAAACCGCCTCCCAAAAAATCATCAATTTTCTCAATCCCCGATGGAATTACCTTTAAATCTTCAATTTCACTTCCCATTGTAAAAATTTCGGATTTATGGGATTTGTTAAAATCTTTAACTGTTTGATCTAATTTTTTCCTACGTTCTGATTTATCCATTATATTTATTCCCTTTTTTAAGATTATCCACAGCCCAAAGCGGTTGTAAGTTTGTGTAATTGAAACATTTTAATTGTTCGTTTGGTTTACTCAAATCAAACTTGGTACAAGGTTTTATATGATCTATGTGCCAATCGCCGTAGTTATCCCACGACATGCCTTTGGTAAATTTTTTCTGAATATAATACATAAAATAATCTATATCGCAACCAATCAATGTCATGGTAGAAAGGGATTTATCTCTATATTCTTTTCTATGTTCTTTACATAAATATTGCAATCCGTCCTTTGTACCCTTGTCTTTGCCAAATTCAGAGAACAATTTTGGCTCATCGCACCTAGGACATTGCTTCAGTCCTTGTTTTGCTAACTCTTCTTTATGTTGTTTTTTTGTTTTCATATCTTTTTACTTCCTTTTGGAACACACCAATCACATCCCTTTTTATTTTTCATATCTTTGTTAGGTAATTCTCTTAAACAAATAGAGCATGTAATATCTTCTGTTTTTATTAAATCTTGGGTTATACCAATGTCTTTAAGAAATTTTCTGGCTTTCTTTTTAGACTTACAAAATTCTTTGCTCACTTCTTTAATAATTTTAATTTGTTTTTCTATATCTTTATCTGTCATAATTCTAATCCCAAAGATCAAACCAATATTTTTGTAAGTATTTCCATCCCTGTTTGTACCTTTTATTTTCTTCTTTTGTCATAAGATAATGATCTGTTTTTTGTGGTATTTCTGGAAACAATGGATCGTCATCTGGTTCATTTATAGATGTTACAAATTTTTCCATTCTCTTTCTTGACCTTTCATCATCTACCATATACCAATCATGTCCATTAATCTTATCAATTGTTTCAAAAGTCCAAATAATTTCGTCAAGAATGCCCTTCCACTCTGTCATGCCTGGTTCTTCTGTATCGTCTGTCTGAATAGATTGTACATTGCTCTGACCACAGGGATACCCATGTAACTGACCCTTTAAATCTTTTAAAGAATTTATCATTACATCTGATAAATAATGTTGCAAGCCCCAAACATCGCTATCAGAGTATCCTCTTTTGCCCCTTTGAAAAAACCATTTAATATTTCTGTAAGTGTCACCTGGTATTTCAATTTTTCCACTTAATTCATAATGATAGCTTTGAAAAAAATTCAGGATAGGATGTGCTTTAGCCCAAACCGTTGCTCTTTTTTGTGATTCTTTCATTTCCATTGTTTTAGCTTCGCCCCATGTATCAGCCATTTCAATATCAACGGAAGATCTACCTAAAGAATCTAAATAAGCAATCATAAAAACATCAATTAAAAAAATTAGAAAATAAACATTCATTAAAATTCTCCTCCACATTGTATGCCAATATATTGTCCATTTCTATCGTATTCTGGATAACATTTAACTACATCACAGCCTGCAAATAATCCTACAAGAATTATTAAAATAAATATAGCAGGTATTAAATAAGGTATAATGGGTTTATTCATTTTTTCCTTTAAAAATATCATTAAATGCATTCCCAAACATCTTATTAAAATAATCTTTGTTATCTCTTATATTAATATCACATTCATAACAATAATCTGTTAAAATAAATTTTTTACATTTAGGACATTTGTATGCAGGCATTATATATTTCCTTTTCTAAACTTGGTTAGCTCAATAAATAAATCTAAGAAATCATCTAGGGATAAAACCGCCCATCTTTTCCCTTCTTTATTCTCTAGCGCAAGTAATGGAATTCTATCAGAGTGTAGGGGAATTTCAGAACATAATTTTTTAAATACTTCATTGTCTATTGTCACACTCTTTGTATTACGTTGTTTGCACTCGATTCCCAATCCACAATCTGTTTTAATGTCTGTCTTTTCCCCCTTATTGCCACTTCCTATCGTTGGTCTACAATAAGGATCAATTTCCTTTAATTTTTCAACAATAAAATCCTCAAACACCTGCCATTTTTTATCTCTCATATATTTCCTTAGTTATCTGTTCAAGGGACAATTATATCCATCCCCTTCTACTCCACATTCACATATAGATATTTTTTCAATAACTCCGCCCTTCTTCGGATGAACGCCATAAACTGACACTTCTAAAAAATCATGGCAACTTCCATTATGAACAGGGCAAATTGTGCATTTAGAAAGAATATCACCTATCTTTTCTCCGTCTTTTAAGTTACGAAGTGCTTCTCCAATATCTCCAAAATAATGCTCTCCTTTATCCCAACTATCATATGCTTTATTGCTCATTTGTTTCCTTTATAAATTTATAAACTGCTTTAGATATTTTACAACACATTTTATCTAAAGATTCTTCTAATTTTGAATCATTGACTTGTATTCCGCTTCCTATAGTTGATTTAGTTTTATACATATTTAAAAGACTTCCATAAGTAAAATCCGTCTTTTCAGATTTTGTATCTGTTTCAATATTAATCATTCCATCAAAATAACTTACTTTAAAATTAAAATGTTTCATTTTCTTTTATAAAACCTTTCTTTAAAAAATTCTGTTTCTATTTGTGCCTTTTCTTGATTATAAACTGTTAAATCGCTTAATCTATTACATGTTTCTAACATTTTATTAAATATATGTGCATCAGAAATATCTTGCTTGAATGTTTTAATAAAATCTTTAACCGAAATTCTTGATTTCGCTAAAGCATTTGCTAGAAATTCTGCGTTTTGTGCGAAATTTATTTTAATCATTAAAATTCCTTTAATTTTTTCTTTCTATAGCCATTTTCGGTTAGTGATAAAACAATTAAATAGTTATTTTGTAAATACTCTTTTCTTAATCTTTTTTGTTCTGGATAATCATCAAGAAAAAAACGGCTGTGATGTTGATAATACTCAAAATCAAGATAAATTGCTTCCTGTTCAAGTCCGAATGCTTTTATCATTTCTAATAAATTTTTATAAGTAAATTTCATTTCTTTTCCTTTGGTATCTTCTTCAAAACTTTTTTAACACGCTTCTTTTTTGGCTTCTTTTCTTTTGCAATAGCAGAATTACTTCTAAAATCCATTCCTTCTAAAATTCCCAAAATAGCGAGGACAATACCGTCACTTGCGTCATCGTCGCCTTTTAAATCAATATCCAATTTTTCTTTTAGCCAAGTAGCCACAGATTCCTTTGGTTTTCCAGTAATCATTTTAATTTTTAATTTGGCTCTTGATGATTTAGCTAATATAAATTTATATTCAATATTTTTATTAAGAGAAGATGCGAGAGCTAATGTACCAAAACGTGTTAACTTCTTAAATACGTCGGCTTGTACAAATTTTCCAAATCTTTGCAAAAAAGAATCTTCTATAACTACTATGTTTTGTTTATCTATACAATTATTAAATGTACTATACATGTTTTTATAGACTGTATTAATATCTGTTTTGTCAAACTCAACAGCCCAAAAAGAAATATCAACAAATTCATTATCTGTTTTTATTTCTGAGAGGCCTGTACGCTCCGCTATGTCAAGGCCTAAAGATGTAAAATTCTTTAATACTTTGTATCCTGTTACTTCTTCGATTTTAGAAATTGGTATTTTCATAATTATTTCCTCAATAGTTTGTTTTCTTCTAAGGATTTAAATAGTAAAAAGGATAATATTAAAATTATTGATAATAAATATATAACATAAACAATCATCATTTTCTTATATCCAATATTTTTGTGTCTTGATTAAAAATAGTCGGGATGGTTATATACTGATTGCCTGATTTGCTATCTCTTATCTTAGTAGTCAAAAAATGTGTATTGCATCCATCTGTACCATCATTTCCCCATAAATATTTTGCCACTAATGCACCATAATTAGCCACTTGGTCTGGAGCAAAGAAACGATTGTCAGATGTTCTAATTTGTGTAAAAATAATCATAAATCCTCTGTGGATTTTTAATTGATTACTAAAATGTTCAAAGGTGTTGTCTGTTTTTGTAAAATCACCATCCTTCATTTTTAACCAATCAATTATTGTGATTGCATTGTCTTTTAATTCAATGTCTGTTGGGTGATTTACGGGTTTTTTTGGTACTAAATATGCTTCATCTGGTATTTTTAAATGATGTGTTATTTTTCCAATCCCACTATCTGATTCTGTATTTATAAGATGTGTAACCCTTTTTTGCTTCCATAATTGTTTTATAATATTCCCTGTGATATGCGATTTACCTTTTGCTGTTGCAGAACCTATAATAATAATTCCTCCGACATTGAATCTTGCATAATCATGAAAATAAGGCATCTGGAAATCTATTGGGACACCCATGTTTGATTTTTCACTTGTCCATTCAACATCCTCAAGCATTTTGAATTTTCTACCAGCCAATGCACTAACTTTATTTTCATCTTCTAAATATTTTAAAACATCTTCTATATCTTTTACCTCTTTTTTAAGAGATGAGGCGATTTGATATGCTGTGGCTTCTTTGATAGTTTCTAATCTTTTAGTTACTTCCGTCGCTAATTCCTGTTTATCATATGTTTGGTATTTATTAATCTGTCTTAATATCCCACTTAATGCTTTTGGGTTCATTGGATTCTCAAGCATAGCATTAAAGTGCTTTAATGCCCAATTGACCTGTTCAACATTGCATTTTTTTCGTAATACACCACCATATTTAATAAATGTGTCATTACAACAACCGTCTAATCCCTTTAATCCGCCTACCAAATCATTTTTATCAATAGAATCTTGTATTTCTTCATCGGGTGTTTTTGTATCTTTATTGATTTTATCCAATAAAAATTCTTTTAACTCTTTTGACATTTTGGAAATGGGTTTATTATTCCATTTTCTTACTTCTCCTTCGGCTGATGTTGGAGCAATAGCAATATAAGCATTATTAGCCCTGACTTCCATATCTAAATTATTTTCGGCATCATTTCTCTTTCTTAAATTGGCGTGTTTTAGAAAATCAAAATCGTCATCATACAAAAAAATCCAGTGTCGCCCCCTCTTCGTAATTTGTATTAGTGTATTTTCTCCTAACATATCCTTCATTTTTTCATAAGTCTTATCATCGTCTACATCAATAGCAATAGTATTAGATACTTTTCCGAGCCGTAAACCTAATCCATATCCTCGTTCAATCCAATCTTTCCAAATAACAGGGTCTGTATAAAGTTTTTCAGTCCACATGAATCCGTATTTTGGATCTTTTGTGGATGGTTCTAGTGGAAACAAAGTAAATTTATTTTTATCATATAATTTCAATAAATCATCTACATCATCTTTTACAGTAATCTTTAATTTTCTTTTTAAATATTCTTCAACATCTTCATCACTAAATTTAGGATTTTTTAAAGCTTTTATTAAATCAAATAAATCCCCCTTTTTAAAATTACAATCAGGATTATAGCAAATAAATTTCGTATTGTTATTAGGGTATAGTTGTGCCTTCTCATCCATTTTACAAACAGGACAAGAAAATTTAACTCTATCATTCTTTATAGATACATCAAGTAACTTTTCTAAATATTCAGTTAAATAAGCATTGATTTGTGCACGAATGTATGGGTTCAATATATTATCCTCTGTATTTATCCGATTTTTCCCGATTATCAATTGCCCAAAGGGGCTGTAAATTTGTATAATTAAAACATTTTAGTTGTTCTGATTTCTTACTCAAATCAAATTTAGAACATGGTTTGATGTGGTCTATATGCCAGTCACCGTAATTGTCCCAAGACATTCCATTAGTGAATTTTTCTTGTAAATGATACATTAAATAATCAATATCGCATCCAATTAAGAACATTGTTGACAGAAATTTTGAATTATTTTTTAATACAATATAAATACGGTTTCTTAAATTACCTAATATTTTAAAATTAGGATCAGTTTTTCTTTTGTATCTCACATATTCTTTATTTGTTTTTGCTATTTTTATTTTACTTGAGGGCTTATTGCGGTATTCTTTGTGTTGTTTTGCAATTTCTTCTTTATGAGTATCACGGTATTGTTTATCGTATTTTGCTTTTTCTATTTTATTCTCAGGTTTAGCATTGCGTGTTTTTGCTTTCTTTAAAATTTCTTCTTTATTATTTTCATAAACTTCTTTTTTATGTTCTTTACACAAATAATCTAATCCATCCTTTCGAGAACAATCTTTACCAAATTCACATTTTAGTTTAGGGTCGGCACAACGAGGACATTGTTTCATGCCTTTCTTTGCTAATTCTAATTTTCGTTGTTTTGTAAAACCCATTTATTCCTTTTAATATATTTTCGATTTACATTTTTTATTCATTGACTATTATCTCATCAACAATGCCTTTATCCAATAATTCATCAGCAGTGAGCCAAAGCTCACCATTTCTGGCTTTTTCGATTTCTTTTTCTGACAAATTTGTATATTTTCTTAATTTATCAGACATTATTTTACAAAATACCTTCAAGTACGCTGCTCGATCAATAATTTTTTGGCTTGTATCTTCAACAAAATCCGTTAAATCATGAGCCATCCAAGATGAATCTTCGTAACAAACCCTCTTGTTTCCAGCCATAGCAATATATGTCCCCATTGAACAGACCTCCCCGCTTATAACAGTAACAATAGGAGAGTCAATTGTACGCATTGCATTCATAATACTCAGACCAGCAGATGCACTTCCTCCTCCAGAATTAATATAAAGCATGATGGGGTTTTGATTGACGGTATCAAGGGCGTACATTTTTTTAACTGTTCCTACAGCAGAACTATCATTGATGTCATCAAAGAGAAAAAGTTGCCTATTACCTAACAATGTTAAATTAACATCAAATTCTTCTTTGATGAGAGATTTTCTATGTGCTGGCTTTCTTCGAGGAGCCATAATTTACTCCTTATTTATTTTTCAAAAATTAAATGAATTAATTTGATAGCCACAGCATTACAATCTTCTTTATTTAAACGTCCAGTTTTGCCACGATTGTCATAAATACACATTGCAATGTTTGCTCGATATCCTTGATGGGTCTGTAAATCTTCCCTTAATTTCTTTGCCATAATTTTTCTAGCTAACTTGAATAACATTTTATTACTCCTTTTTATTTTTTAATATATTCTTTGGCTAAATATTTTACAGAATCTTTAAAATTTTTATTCATTTGTCTAGTCTGTTTTCTACTGAACATTTTAATTTCTTGTTCATTATATCCTAATTTTTCAAGTTCTTTCTTAATTTGATCCGATATCATTTTCTCACTCCTTTTTATTTTTTAAATCCTGAATTGTTTTAAAATTATGTTCTGCAATTCTGGTAATTAATTTTTCAACAAAGTCAGGCTGTGAATCTTTATCTACCATATGGCTGGCAATAACGCATGCTGCCTTCATTGCTGCTTGTGCTTCAATAGAATTGACTGTTCCTTTATTATATGTTTTTTTACCACCTGTTTCTTTTGGTGGTTCTTTTTCTTCTTTTTTTGCTTCTTCTTTTACAACATAACTTTTAATTACGTCATTGCCTTTTTCTTGTGGAAGAACATTAATTTCTACAGTATTTCCAGTACATTCATCTTTGAACTTTTTGGCATCAATCGTTGAGTCCAGCGTGTACCACGTCTTATTATCTTTGTCCTCTTTGAGCTTAACGCCTGCTTTTTCAACAGAGACACCTGAAACAATGACTTCTTTGCTAACTAATCCTGCCTCTTCTTTTGCAATAGAAGTTTTTGTATCCTCTTTTTTAGTTTCTTCTTTTTTTGCTTCTACACCTTCTTTTAAAACAACCAATTTTGTAATTGTTCCGCTTGTACTTGCATCATCCTTATCTGCTCCTGTCTCATCTATTTCTACCTCTACATCTTTTCCTTCTAATGAATCAAGCAAATTAGCCTTTTTTAAATATTCATAAACTGTATCGCCAATATCATATGTTTTTTTATTCTTTTCTAGCTTAATCAATTTGTCGTCGATTTCACCCATAATCCAAGCGACTTTATCAGTAATTTTACTCATAGCATCTCCTTATTTTCTTCATAAAATTTTTTATATAATTAGATTCTGCCTTCATTTCATAATATCCACAATCTTGACAAGTATTGAAATTGTCTGATCTTCGTGGACATGATTCAGGTGGTTGACCTTTTAAACCCATGATTTCAATCCACCTACCACTATTTAAACAAAATTCTCTTTTCATTTTAGATTTTTGTAATTGCTTTTTCAAGCAATTTAATCAAGCCTATGGCTTCATCTTTTGTTATTGATGTAATGCCAGCAACATGAATCCATTTCTTTTTAGGATCACAATCAGGATTGGTGTTTTTATTACTTACCTCAATGCGGATTTTCTTTTCTCCGCCATCGTACTGCCCTGCTCTAACATTTAAATAGCGTTCACCACGCTCTTTATGTGTGTTTACGCCCTCTCTAAACAATTCTTTGTCTTTATCACGGTCATATTCGCTCATAATTCAATTTCTCCTCTTTTTGTTTATTTTCTTTATACTTTAATTGTTTTTCTGCGTCTTTTACTTCAAATATTGTTTTCATTTTTACTCCTCAATTTTTTCTAAATAAGATTCGCTGATCCAATCTTTTGGATAATAATTATCTGTATTTTTTACAGACACCATTTCCACATAATATCTGTTATCACGATTATTTGTATCTGATTCGGTTACAAATCCACTCAGTCCTTCATAAAATCCGCCTGTTACTTTTACATAATCTCTGTATTTCAATTCCATTACTTTCTCCTTATTTAAAATTTAGCCAAACAACATTTTCTTTAACTACTATATCTGCAATACTACCTTCAACAGATATTTGTTTAACTTCTTTTCCATCTTGAAATAATTTTCCATCTACTTTAGAGATATGAACCCACATTATATTCCTCCTTAATTAGAAAAATTCTCTTCTTTTAATGCCAATAGTTCTTTTTTTAATTCATCGGTATTTTCTGTAATATTATTTATACATTGTTCTACTGCTTCGTTTAATGTAAGAAATAAATCACATTCTTGAATTTTGTTAGTATTGTTCCTGCCGTGTAAATAAAAAACAGTTTCTCCGACAAAACTAACGCCTGTGATTTTAACTTTACTCACGCTTATGGAAAATCCATCAACCATAAAATATTCAAGACCTAATACATGCTTGTATTTAAATTCCATTTCTTTCTCCTTTTTAAAATAAATCCATTAATATACAAATAATTAAAGTTACAAACCATCCCTCTAACGGCATTGGCATTCCCTTACATAAATAACATATTAACCATATAGTAGTCATTAAACATCTCCGTTTATTTTTCTAGCTTCGTTTTCTCTTTCATCAAGAAATCTTCTACGAAATTCATCTGCACAATGTTGAACTGCATAAACAACATCGTGAAGAATAGAATACCTATGTGCTCTTTCCCTCATATACCGCCTCATAAGTGAAAAAACAACGTATTCTAATTCTCCTTTTCCTTCAAATTCTGGAAAATTATTTAGATAATATTCAAATTTTTTTCGGTTATTTTTTGTAATATATGGCATTATAGTTCCTTTTTGTTATTCTTTTTGATTTTCTTTCTAATTGAATCATATACATCATCATAGTAGAAAATATTTTCTTCTTTATGATATTCTCCTAGAATTTTTACAAACCATCATGTTCGTCTGTAATATGCTCTCTAGTAAACTGCAACCACACGGGTGTCAATGAAGATACATAATCACGATGTGCTGGTATTCGTGGTTGGATACTAGAACCATAGCGGTAGGTTAAAACCTCACCAATATACGGGTTTTGTAATATTTTTTCTAATTCTTCCAATCTTTTTATGATTTTATTGGTCAAAATTTCCATTTTTATAGCTCCTTTCGTAAATCGTTTTTATTTTGCTGTCTTGATTTATGTTTTTTCTTATTCTTTTGTACAATAGTTTTTGGATTTCTTGTCCATGATTTTCTAACACTATTTACAATATCTAAAAAAGTTATTTTCTTACTCTTTGCCATTTTTTTATTAACCTCTTGCGCCAATTGATAAATATACTTCTTTTTCACAGTGAGTACAACGGTCTTTGCTTGAAATAGAAAAAGCTGATTTATCAGAAATAAGTTGAATTTTTACATGTGCTTCTGGGTTGTGATTTTCAAAACATTTTAAAATATCTTTAACTCTCATTGTTTTTCCTCCATTTTTTTATTAACCTTTTACCTAATTTCATAAGACACTTTTCAAAATCGCCATTAAATATCTCTTCATCTTCAATTACTTTATCTGTTTTTTTATCTAATAAAGTAGCATAAATAGAGTCTTGCCCAAAGATCAACCATCCGATGGCGTGGTGGTACATAATTTTATAATCGTTATTTTCTGCTAAATATCTCATGCAACCACCTTCTTTTTCTTATTTTTACATTCGTCGTACTTATCTTTTAAAATTCGGTAATTCTTGTTCTTTTCATAAATTTCTTCAACCGATCTCTTAGAGCGTTTTTCAATGACCTGCATTTCTTTTAACAAATGTCTTAAAACAGATTCTTCCCACGTGCGTATTCCATTTTTATCATATATTGTATCGAATTTCTTAGCTAAAGAATTAGGAAAAGGTAAATTTTCGTAATCTACCTTCTTATTCCAATCTAAATTTTTTAAACCAGAAATTATGGGGTTCTCAATATAATCAGGCATGTCAAGCATTCCAATAATAAAACGGCGAATATCCACATCTCGCTCTGTGTCGTGAGGCTTATCAATCAGGATATTGTCCGACTTATCTCCTGTCCTGACTTTTT
>SDBT01011622.1_pt1 | contig 14158 bp, 12 predicted proteins | sample 2277101 | NCBI WGS metagenome assembly SDBT01 (sample SAMN10404973, study PRJNA504765) | marine sediment metagenome | isolation source: marine sediment core GS10_PC15, 103 cmbsf | place: Arctic Ocean: Southern Knipovich Ridge | collected 2010 | reverse complement strand
GATAACACAATTCCCGCAACAGGGTGGGTTGTCGAGGCGAGAATGTCAGCACGGCGCGGCCCGGTGGCGACTCTGTTAATCAAGGAAGGCCAACTGAAAAAGGGCGATGTCGTACTGGCCGGCAGTGCTTACGGTAGAATAAAAATGTTGAAAAACAGCTACGGTAAAAGCATCAAGACCGCCATAAGTTCTATGCCGGTAGAGATAACCGGCCTAAGCGATGTACCCCATGCGGGCGACAGATTTTACTGCCTGGATGATATCAACAAAGCCAAGGCCGCCGCGGAGGAAAACCAGGTAAACTACAGAGAACATTCACTGGCAGAGCGGACGCAGGTTACTCTGGATAATTTATTCAGTCAAATAGAGGCAGGTAAAGCAGAATCATTAAATATTATCGTTCGGGCGGATGTCCAGGGATCGGTCGATGTCTTAAAGAAATATTTAACCGATCTCAGCGTCGAAGAAGTAAAAATTAATATTTTGCACGCCGCACCCGGCGGAATTACCGAGGGCGATGTTGTGCTTGCAGAAGCATCGAATGCCATTATTATCGGCTTTAATGTTGTAAGCGATGAACACGCGGCCAAGATTGCAGAAGCCAATGGCGTTGAGATAAGACTCTACAATGTCATATACCGTATAACCGAAGATTTGCATAAATCAATGGTCGGATTGCTTGAGCCGGAAGAGACAGAGAACTCACTTGGCAGAGTTGCCGTAAGAACTACGTTTAAGATATCACGGATAGGTACTGTGGCCGGCTGCTATGTCAGCAGCGGAAACGCAATTAAAAACGCCAAAATAAGGCTCATACGTGATAATATTGTCCTCAAAGACAACCTGAAGATAGAATCGCTAAAGCACTTTAAGGATGATGTTCGTGAAGTCAAAGCAGGCCTGGAGTGCGGCGTCAAAATAGCAGGATTCGATGACTTAAAAGTCGATGATGTGCTTGAATTCTATGAAATCGTCAAAGTAGCAAGGACGCTATTAATTAACAATTGAAGATTGACTATTGATGAAGAAAGCGGGAATTTAAGTTCCGAAATAATTGTCAATAGCTGATAATAAACAGTAAGTGTTCAGATGGCAACTCGAAGGCAGGAAAAAGTGGCTCGCATTGTAAAAGAGGCAGTCAGCGATGCTATTGCCCACCATCTTAGTGACCCGCGTATTAGTGGTTTCGTGAGCGTTACGAGGGTAGAAATGGCGACCGATTTGCGTAAAGCCAACGTATATATCAGCGTTTTTGTCGGTAACGAGGCGGATCAAAACAAGGCTTTTGCAGCAATAACACATGCAAGAAGCCGGATACAATCTCTTTTAGCAAGTCAGGTTCAGAGTAAATTCTGCCCTGTTTTGCATTTTTACAAAGATGAGAAATTCAAAAAAACGCTGGATATTTTGAATCTGATCGACCGGGCTGCTAAAGAGTTTAAGGATAAAGATTCGGAATCAGAAGATGAGTTTATGAGTGAATAAGTCAGCGCGTATACGCATTTAAGCATATAGACATTAAAGTGATCATTCCGGCAGAGGTTGGCATGAAGAACAGTAAAGATTATTCCAAAAAAACACAAAAGCTATATCGCTCATTGACTCGCAAATATCCGAAAGTGCAAAAGGTCGGCCACGAGAAAGTAATAGACGCGATTATCTATGCTGCCATAAGCGCTGAGATGAGCGAAAAAACGACAATTTCTGTCATCAAGAAATTAGCCGACTATTTCGTTGATTTGAACGATTTGCGTGTTTCTCGATCGGAAGAGATTGTTGAAGTTCTGGGCAAGGACAACAACGTTACAATGAATATAGCTTCGACAATCACTATGATTTTGAATGGCATATTCAACGAATATCACAAAGTCAGCTTAGAGGCATTAAAAAAGATCGGCAAGCGTCCGGCCAAGCAGGCTCTTGAGAAAATTGATGGAACCAGCCGTTTCGTCGTCGATTATTGTTTGCTCACAGCCCTGGGGGGGCACGCTATACCGCTTACGGACAAGATGATAAAATATCTCAAAACCAACGAGTTCGTTAATCCGGATGCTGACGAGCAGCAAATAGGAGGATTTTTGGCCAAGCAGATTTCAGCAAAAAACGGATACGAGTTTTATGCCCTCTTAAGGCACGAGAGCGAATCAGCCAAGGCGAAAAAGAAAACTAAAGCCAAAAAGACACGTAAAAAGACAAGTGGAACAAAAACTAAGAGCAAGACAAAAACAAAGGCAAAAAAGAAAACAACCAGAAGGAAAAAAGCCTGAAACGCAAAATCCGAAGATCGGCAAATTAAATTATGACTGAAAAGATACTGAAATTGGGCATACCGGCGGGCAGTCTGCAAAATGCAACTATCGAACTTTTTGACAAAGCCGGATTCCATATCCTTGATTCCAAGAGAAGCTACCTGCCTCGTATAGATGACGGGCAAATCCAGCTTATAATGCTGCGGGCGCAAGAAATGAGCAGATATGTCGAAGATGGCGTTATTGATGCCGGTATTACCGGTTATGACTGGATAATGGAAAACGGTTCAGATGTGGTCGAGATATGTGAACTTGCATACAGCAAAGCCACGAGCAAACCCGCCAAGTGGGTGTTGGCAGTGCCTGATGAATCGAATATCAAGAGCATGAAGGATCTGGCCGGCGGGATAATCGCGACCGAGCTTGTGAACGTAACGAAGAAATATTTTGCAGACAAAAACATTAACGTAAAGGTCGAATTCAGTTGGGGCGCCACCGAGGTCAAAGCACGGCTGGTGAACGCAATCGTGGAACTTACCGAGACAGGCACATCCCTGCGGGCTAATAACCTGCGAATACTCGATACCGTGATAAGCTCTACGACAAGATTTATAGCGAATAAGCAGGCCTGGGACGATAAATTCAAGCGAGAGAAAATAGAGAACATCTCCATCCTGCTCAACGCGGCAATAGAAGCTCGCAGCAAAGTCGGCTTGAAGATGAACATCAAAAAGGATGCTTTGGAAACCATCCTGCAGATATTGCCGGCCGAGAAGAGTCCGACGGTTTCTTCTCTGGCTGATCCTGATTATATAGCAATTGAGGTAATTATCGAGGACAAAATCGAGCGATCCCTGGTCCCGGCCCTCAAACGAGCGGGTGCTTCCGGCATAATCACATATCCTCTCAATAAGGTTATTCATTAGTAATTGCCACGATACGCGCTACTGTTTTCTTGCCTTCTGTGTCAAATATAGGTATACTTGCCCTAAAAGTCTTTATAATTGGGTTTAAGACACCGTTGAATTACGGGAAGTTTTATTTGTGACGAAACAAATTGCAATTTTGGGTTCGACCGGGTCGATCGGCAAGAACGCGCTGCGGGTAATCGATTCACTCGGGCCTCAGTACGAAGTAGTTGCCTTGAGCGCTCACAGCAATGTAGAGCTTTTGGCCGAGCAGGCCAGGCGGTATAGGCCGGGATTTGTTGCTGTCACAAACTCTGATTATACAGAGCAGCTTCGCGGATTCATCGGCGATTTGGATATTGAGATTCTGGCCGGGCCGGATGGCTTGATCGAAATTGCCGAACTTCAAGAGGTGGATGTTCTCCTTACCGCGGTTGTCGGCGCGGCGGGTCTGCCTGCGGTTTTTGCCGCCGGGCGAAAAGGCAAGAGGCTTGCAATCGCCAATAAAGAGCCCCTTGTTATTGCCGGAGAGTTGCTCAGGAAGGAAATAGAGAAAAACGACGGCGTTATTTTACCCGTGGACAGCGAACACTCGGCGGTTTTTCAGGCGATGCAGTCAGGTAGTAAAGAAGAAATCAATAAAATCATCCTGACAGCTTCCGGCGGACCCTTTCGCCAGGCGAATCCTGAGGACCTCCGAAACGTAACATTAGAACAGGCCCTTGAGCATCCCGTATGGGATATGGGGCCGAAAATCACCATTGATTCGGCGACGATGATGAACAAGGCGTTTGAGATTATCGAGGCACGCTGGCTTTTTGATATACCTGCAGAAAAAATTGAAGTTTTAATTCATCCTGAGTCGATAGTTCACTCAATTGTTGAATTTGTGGACGGCTCGATGATTGCCCAGCTCGGCGAGCCGGATATGTGTCTTCCTATTCAATATGCCCTGACGTATCCGGAGCGCGTTGCCGGGATTGCCAGGGCACCTCGCCTTGAGGAAATCGGTACACTGACGTTTGAAAAACCCAATCTGGAGACGTTTCGTGCTCTGTCGTTAGGTTATGAGGTTGTGCGGGCAGGCGGCACGGCTCCGGTTGTTTTCAATGCCGCAAATGAGGCTGCTGTCGAGGAGTTCTTGGCGGGAAGAATCAAGTTTGTTAATATAGTCGAGATTATTGAAAATTGCCTGAATAGGCATAATGTTAAAGCAACGGTTTCTCTCGAAGAGGTCATTGAGGCGGATGCCTGGGCCAGGAGAGAGGTTGTGGAATTGGCATATAGCGTGTAAGTTCTGGTCAGTCCGTTGATTTTGGAGGTGTTTTAATGTCGAAAGCAACAATTTTTTCCGGCAGGTATTTTCGGGTGTTTTTAATTGCCATCATTGCCGTCCCTGTGATCCTCTTAATTGCCCGGAATATTGGCTTTTTTGGTAATGCGCTGCTGGTTTTGCTCGGATTTGGGGCGGTGGTCATAGTCCACGAGTTTGGCCACTTTATTGTTGCCAAATTATCCGGTATAAAGGTCGAAGTTTTTTCACTTTTCATGCCGCCGACGTTATTGGGCTTCCAAAAAACAGAAGAAGGTATACGGATTCGCATATTGCCGGAGATTTTGCCGAAAAAGGACGATGATTCAGGTAATGGCGCGTTGTGTTTTACAATCGCCGGTAAGTATAAAGCCAGTGATACCGAATATCGTGTCGGTCTCATTCCTTTCGGCGGTTTTGTTAAAATGCTTGGTCAGGAAGATACCGGGTCGGTCAAATCAGGTGACGATCCCCGTTCGTATGCCAACAAGCCGCCTCACACCCGGGCGGCAGTTTTAGCAGCAGGTGTTACTTTTAACGTTATTAGTGCCGTTATCGTCTTTATGGTTGTTTTTCTCGTTGGCATAAATTTATCGCCTGCTGTAGTCGGTGATGTGATGCCGAATTCACCGGCGGAGCGAGCAGGTCTGAAGGCAGGCGACGAAATAATTGAGATTGCAGGCGAAAGCGAAGACCTTGATTTTGGCAATATAGCGATAGCTGCTGCATTGTCGGGCAAAGATGAAAAAGTGCAGATGAGAGTCAGGCATCTGGGCGGCGCCGAAGAAGATTTTGCACTTGTGGCCGAGGAGTTGCCGAATGAGTCGCTGCGAGGCTTTGGCATTTTATCGGCGGGGAGTCTGACTATTAGAAAACTATCGAAGGATGATGCCGATGATTTGTTCTCTAAAACCGGCTTGCTTGCCGGTGATACCATCAAGTCTGTTAATGGCAGACCTGTGGCAATCAGTTGGGAACTGGATCAAATAATCCAGGAAGCTTTTGTTCCGAGGCTAACACTGACGGTCGAGAGGACAGATCCGGTTTCTAAGGAAGTTAGCTTAATCGAAAAAGAGGTTCGCCTGACTTTAATTACTCCAAAAAGACCGAGTATGTCAGATTCAGCCCTTAATGGCGACATCTATTCTCTGGTGCCCCTTTTGCGAATTACAGATGTTTTAGACCGGAAAGATAGCGATGATACCAAACCTTCGCTGCAACCGGATGATATTATTATAGCGATCGGCAATGTTGACTATGCCACCTACAAACAGATGCGCGAAACTACAAAAGAGTACGAAGGCAAAGAGCTGCCTGTTAAGGTGCTGCGCACGGAGAATGATGGTGCCGAACATATCGTCACAGTTACCGTTGTCCCCAAACGTCAGGATGGTGGTGACAGGGTTATGATTGGTGTCGTCATCACCTTTGATCTTGAACGTACTGTTGTTGCCGGTACTCTTGCTCCGGAAGAAGGCCGGGCCGCATTGGAAATTCCAGCCGGTGCTGCAATAACGGCCGTCGATGGAGTCTCCGTCTCGAACTTCTTTGACATTGCCAGGGAAATAAAAAAATATGCCGGTCAGCGCATCACGATTGATTACCGCCTCGATGAGCAGGTCGCAGGTGCTGTTTCTATGGATGTTCCCGGCGAGGAAGATTCGTATGTAGTCGAGTCCTATTTTGCTGATCTGATTCCATTCAAGCTTTACGAGAGAACTTACAAAGCCAACGGTCCCCTTGATGCCGTGATTATGGGATACAGAAAGACCGTCATGTTTGTTGCGCAGACCTATGTGACCTTGAGGCGGCTGATTGGGGGTCTTGTCAGTCCGAAGGATCTCATGGGGCCGGTCGGCATTATGACACTCAGCTATCGCATTGTTGCCGAACGGCCGTTCGTTTACTACGTTTATTTTCTCGGTCTGATCAGTGCGGCGATCGCTGTGTTCAACTTCCTGCCGCTGCCACCCCTTGATGGAGGATTGGTCGTGATCTTGATTGTCGAGAAGATCAAGGGCTCGGCATTAAGCGAGCGGGTGCAGGCGATTGTCGCCTATGCAGGCTGGGCGGTAATAGGGACACTTATCATTTATGTCACGTTTAACGATATTGTCAGGAGTTTTTTCAGCTAAATGTCGAGGGTTACAAGCAGAGACACGGAATGATGTTATTCCGACCGGTGAAAGGATTCGAAAGTGTCGGATATGCTGGAGAAAATATCTTCGCAGGAGTATCACGAAGGTATACTTGGCGCTCTCAAAGAGCAGGATGATCAAGTCTATAATCTGATAACCAGAGAGTACGAAAGGCTTCAAAACAGCCTGCAGCTTATTGCCGCGGAGAATCAGTGCTCAAGGGCGGTCCTGGCGGCTCTCGGTTCGGTTGTCCAGAACAAAACGACAGAGGGTTTCCCCGGCGCCCGGTTCCATGGTGGCTGCGAATTTGTTGACGACATAGAGAGACTGGCCGCGGACAGGGCTAAAGAGACATTCGGCGCGCAATATGCGAACGTGCAGCCGCATTCCGGAACCGGCGCCAACCAGATTGTCCTGACGGCACTGCTGGAAAGAGGCGACAGGATTTTCAGTCTCGGCCTCGATCAGGGGGGGCATGTCTCGCACGGGGCACGAGTCTCGTTCAGCGGCAAATTCTTTGAAGTTGAGAACTATTACGTCGATCGAGAGACTTTTGTCTTCGACTACCATGCCATCCGGGACCAGGCAATTGTGTTCAGGCCCAAGCTGATCATCTGCGGGGCCACCGCGTATTCGCGCGTGATCGATTTTCACGAATTCCGCCGGATAGCCGATGAAGTCGGGGCGTATCTTCTGGCCGATATCTCGCACATCGCCGGGCTGGTTATTGCCGGCGTGCATCCGTCGCCGGTTAACGAGGCGCATTTCACCACGACAAGCACGTACAAGCCCGGCGGCCCACGGGGCGGACTGATATTGATGGGCAGGGACTACGACAGGGCAATCAGTGTCTCGGGCAAACAAAAGCCCCTGTGGGAGCATATTCAGAAAACGACATTCCCGGGCGTTCAGGGGACGCCTTATCTGAATAACATAGCGGCAAAAGCGGTTTTCTTCAAAGAGACACTTTCCGACGAGTACAGGGCCAGGCAGTTCAAGATCGTGGAAAACGCCAGGAGACTTGCCGATGACCTGATTAACCTGGGATACGAAGTTCTCACCGGCGGGACGGACAACCACATGGCCCTGGTCAACGTAGCGAATTTTCGAGAAGGCATGACGGGTGTCATCGCACAGAAATGTCTCGAAGATTGCGGCATCATCGTCAATATGAACAGACTGCCTTACGACACGAAAAGCATGGCGGTCGCCAGCGGCGTAAGATTGGGCACGCCGATTGTCACGAAAAACGGGATGGGCGCCGCGGAGATGCAAAGCATATCTGAGTTGATAAATGCGGTTTTGAAGGGCGTAAAGCTATTAACAAATAGTGAATACCGGATAGATGAATCCCTCAGCAGCTAAATCAGAAACAAAGTCAGGCAACTGTGCAACAGGTTCCCTATGCGTTAGACGCCGGATGCGGTAAAGCACTATTTTTTTACGATCCGGGCTTCCAGCTTATCCCCCAAACCAAAAGGTATGCCGGACCAATAGTAAATATTTATCAGGGCCTTTTTTAAGTAGGTTTGTTTGGGTTTATGACTTTGGCCGGCTTTCACAGTTGAGGGGATTTTTTTTGAAAAACACCTGTAAACAGCATGGATTTCGGGGATCCCGTAACTGCGGACTCTTACTTGAGCCACTTGCTCTTTCAACCCTTTTTGCATGAACAGATTTCTCAAAGTCTTAGCGGTGAAGTAATTGCAATGTCCGGGCGGGTCGACCAGCCTGCCCTGCACAAGCCGCAGACGGATGGGCAACGAACCGTAGTTGGGGACGGTTAAATATATTATGCCGCCGTGCTTGACGGCCGCCATTATATGCTTTAAGTGCTCTAAAGGTCTGGCTACGTGCTCCAGAGTCGATGTGGCCGTAATGATGTCGAAAAAGTTCGGAGCAATACCTGCCTCCTCAATGCGCCGAAGAAGTGTATATCCATATTGCTCTGCGTACTCGCGCGCCCAGGGCGAAGGATCACTACCAAAACAAACGCAGCCCTTTTTCTGGAATTGCCGTAAAAGCACGCCGTTGCCGCAACCTATATCCAGGACCTTAAGCCCTTCTTTACCTCTTGTAAGGCTCGTACTTATACGATCAAACCACAGAACATCGATGCTGCTCTGAACTTCACAGTAATGGGATTTTACATTATCGCCGAAGTTGAAGTTTACCTGCTCGATCTCCTCGTCTGTAACGTTGGCATAAATAAAGTTACAAAGCCGACACTTTGACAGGCTATATTTTCCAACCCGGCGTTCTTTCTCGCCCGGTCCGTTACAAACAGGACATTTTTTCATCATCATTGGTCTTTGTATGTTTTTTTGAACTTACGGCCCAGGATATCTGGTATATTGCCCCGATAATGGCCATGAAAACTAATGCGGAGAATATTATCATCGACATTAAAAGCGCCTGCGATTTTTCAACGCCATAGATGCCTAAAAGTCCTACCAGCGTGACCTCTCTGACACCAAGATTGGCCACGGATATTGGAACTCTTCCCAAGACGCATATAGCTGCACATATCCACACCAATACACCTGCAGGAGCGGCGACATTTGCAGCTCGGGCGGACAGGACATATATAATAACACCGCCTATGAGGGTATCGATAGTTGTAACCGAAGCAATCTTCAGGTGAAATCCGGCCCCGGCAGCTTGAAAGGTTGTAATCTGGTCGAGTATTTCCAGGCCTTTTTGGCGTATTTTTAACGGAAAGGGCCTTAGCAAAAATCCGAAGCTGTCGATGATTTTGCCGCCGGTCCGACTGTTTAACAAAAGCAATGAAATCAGTATTATAACGGTTAGTACAATTCCGCAAATTAAAGGCAGCAACCACCGATGGTTTATATCTGTCTTCAAAAGTAGTGCCGGATTTGTAATCATTAACGCGGCAAGCCCGAATGTTATCATGACGAACATTGTTACCAGTTGATTGTATACCATACTGCTTAGAACATTGCTTCCCTTTCCAGAATCTTTTTTGAGAATGTACCACTTTGCACCCGTACTCAGCAGCCCTGGTAGAATCATGCTGTAAAGCGAGGTGACCGCACTTGCCCTGAATATTGTGGCGATGCCGATCTTGCAATCCTGCTTTTTCAAAATAAGCTGCATCTTTATTGAGCGGATCCATAAAAAAATTACGGTCAGCGCCCAAACAGCTATCAGCAACTGCCACCTTGCCGTCTTGACGGTCTGCCCGAATTGCCCCAGGTCGATCTGGCTAAAAACCCATACGAGCAATCCCGCTGTGATCAGGACTCTGATAAGGAATTTGGCTAATTGTTTATTGCGAGTCGTCATGTCCGGTTTCGGGTTTCGGGAGAGTGGGGCGAGCTCTTTCGATTAATCTTGCTTTTCTCCGAGAATCAGGACCTTTCTTGAGAGGGTCAGTTGCAGTTTGTATAGCTTGTGAAAGACTTTATTATTCGGAAACACCCCATTCAGAAATCCGAAAGGCATACGGGAGACCATAGTAGAGATGAGCATACCCGTGACTCCGGTTATCGGGCCGGACAGATAGCAGCTCTTGATATTATTAAAACCGCCGCTAATCAAAAGCTGATTGAGCCGGCGCCTGGTAGTTACATAGCTGTGGGAAAAATCGCAGTTGAAAAAGTTGTGCCGGTAATTCATATAGTCCGGCGAGCATATCACGAACTTACCTTTCGGCCTTAGAACTCCTCTTATCTGTTGGGTAATCTGCAGAGCATCCTGCATACTGTTCATGTGCTCCATGACATTTATCATCACGGCAAAATCGAACTGCCTGTCCATCTCAGGCAGCGGAGGCACCATCGCACAAATGACGCCGGCTCCTCTTTTTTCAAGCGACTCAGCCATCTGCCGGTTCGGTTCAACGGCGAAGTATTCAGCCCCTGCTTTAAGGCAGGTATCGGCAAAAACGCCTCGTCCCGGCCCCGTTTCCAGGACGCTGTGGCCCGCTTTTATCCCGGCGTATTTGAAGATTTTCCCGGCAAAGGCCTTCGAAATCCAGTTACCAACACCGGTAGGTTTATCCTGCTGAAAATGGTCGTAAAAATATTCCTTTGTCATAAGAATGTACCTCAAACCAAACTTTTATAGTTATAGAGTAAGGTCTATTGAGCTTCGACCATTGAAAAATCCAAGATTGTCCGTTGTTTATGGTAAGGTTGAATGTGTCTTATCGTCCTGTTAAATTCTAACTGGCTGATAACCTCTTCTGGTTTAGTGTAGTACCATAGGCATTTAACCTAATAAAAGCAAACTGTAAATATGCTGTTATACCAAGATGTAAAAATCAAATTCCCCTAATCCTTTTATAAAAATCCATAAGTATTGGAGGAGCGACCAATTCCACAAATGTTTTCAATGACTTTCCTGAGGCGTAGTACCAGCAATTCTGCCAATCCTTGAACTTTATCACAAAATCATTCATCTGATTTTTTTGCATTGAACTCTTAAAGCCTATCCCTGTGACAGTGTGAGGAAACTGTTTATATCCAGCGAAATTAACGAAGGAAGAAGCAAAAGGTTTAAGAAGAGACTTAAAAGCCTCCGGAGTAAAACGCCAATAGTCATATGGATAACTATGTATATGGAACTTCATAACTGAACTAATTACAAGGATTCCATTTGGCTTAAGTATTCTATAAGCTTCCTGTATTGCTCTCCTTACGAATTCTACATGTTCAAGCGTATCCAACATAAGAACTGTTCCAACTGCTTCCGGCGGCAAGTCTATGTCGTGAAGATTTAGAATTCGATCCACGCCAGGCCCTTCTTGCATATCACAGCCGACATATTCTTTGCCGGGAAAGATAGGCCTAAGATCCGCAAAACCTTCCTGGCTCGGTACCTGAAGCGATCCAAACTCATAGATAGGTTCAAGAATGGGGAGGGTATCAGCTACAATTTCTACAAATTGTTTAATTGACTTACGCACGGTATCTTAGCTCCAATTGGGCTGTAATGTAATAATTTTATTGAAAATCACTAACTATCTTGGAACTATGCTCTTTTAGGTACGATTCTATTAAAAAAGTTTCTTCATTTCCATTCAGAAGAAACAGACCATTGAGCTTCGTGCCAGTTAGATTTATCATAATATAAGAAAAACCACTTTGATGCAACTGTTGTAATATCGACAAAACAGATTTCCTATTGCTCATCGCCCAGGATGTGTTCTCGAAGAGAATCGACAGGCATCGGCCCTGGAGAGTGTAGGGAAAATCTGTAATCCGGAACCTGAAGCAAAGCAATCTGCGTACAACATACGAATCATTTGTGCCGCAGTTCCATCAAAAGGTTATTGTCAGTAGTCTTTGAATCTTCTCATCCATTGGGGCCAATCTTCAGGTTGAGCACTGCCGGCTTTGGTCCATGGGCCTGCCGTGCCGAACTTTCGATGCCACTTCAATGTCCACAACTCCTTTAGCCCAACCTTTCTAACAGAGTAGTCCATGAAAAGACTATTTATATGACCATGATGCCGGTTGATACAGAAACGGCTCATACAGGCAGACTCATAACTGCCCGGATGTAGGTGACCAGCATAATCCGGAGGTGGATTGAACCCTGTTGGATCACCTCCAATCGTCACACAATCTAAGAATAACGGTGTGTTGCCGGCGCCTTCGGTATTCGGGGTCCTCCAGAAGTTCTCAGGTGGACGCGTAAGATTGCTCGAACGTGGATTACAGATCCAATGATTCATTCCGTAGCTACCGTAATCACCTTCCTTGACCAGAGCTGTCGCCACCCTGTCAATTACGCTATCTGCGTTGGCGCACCAGGCTCCAAATGGGATACGCCCACCTTCAACATAAAGTTTCGTAGCCATCGGACAGCAACATATCTCGTGGATATTGCTGTGGTATGGGCGCAGCTCATCCATCCAGTACAACCAGCCTGTATTGGTTCTACTTCTCATGAAATAGCCATTGTTATCATCCGCATACATCGAAAATATAAGGCCCCAATGACGCAGGTTGGTCTGGCAGATAACCGCCTTTGCCTGTTTATTGACCCGCTGTAGTGTCGGCAGCAATATCGCCATCAATAGCGCAATGATGGCAATCACTACTAAAAGCTCTATGAGCGTAAAGCCTTTTGCTCTGCGCATTATAGGCCTCCTTCTGTTGAAGAAAAAGTCTGTCACGGCCAACGCTTCATTTCAAGTTGATACACCCACTGTATTTCAATATACCTATAATGCTGCACTTTTGCAAGGTTTTTTCAAAGATTCCTCATTTTCAGCCAATTGCACAGAGAATGGCCATCGAGAGCATAGGAAAAATTAGTAATCCTGAACTTGATATCACATTCAGTTCACCACGGCAACTTTTTCGCTCTTACATAACGATGCAGCTTGGAAACGAGATTCCCTGCCGGAAAACAAGTCAAAATCAATCCTCCCCAGTTCTCGAAAGAACGAGGATACAATTTCACCGCTTTGCAGTAGTACTTTCGTGCCCGTCTGACATTGCCGTCGGCGGCCAGCCAGAATGCGGTCAGAAAATATGACCGTGAATACCGCTTTACTATTTTCTTTCCGATTTCGGCCTGTAACGTGGGATACTTTCGCAAAATCCGCTTTAACGCCGCCCTGGTTTTGGCGTAGCTTTTGACCTTGTTGGCCTGTTTCGATGTGCTGGCTTGATGCCGCCGCCAGCAGCCTAACGGTTCGGGGTCGTAATGGACCTTGCTGATATGAGCGACCTCGATCCACTTCATGTAGTCACTGATCGGGCCCGGTTTTTCGAAAGGTCCTGTCTTTCGAAGTACGTCTGCGCGAACCATCGCCGTAATCATCGGCGTAAAACAGTAGTGCATTGCAAGCATTTGGGCAACGTCACCGGGTACGACGGGATAGACGTCGCTGAATTTTCCGATTTCTGCGCCTTGCGAGTCGATAATCAGAGCATCGGCAAAAACCAGTCCCAATTCCGCATCGCCATCGAGCAGGGCGACCTGTTTTGCGAACCGTTCGGGCAGAACCACGTCGTCGCTATCGACGAAACAGATGTACTTGCCTTTCGCCAGGCTCACGCCGCGGTTGCGGGCCGCCACGACACCTTGATTTTCCTGCGTATAAATCTGCGCCCGTGATTGCGCACTTTTCGCGACCTCGACGGTTTTGTCTTTGCTGCCGTCATCGACTATAATGATTTCAAAATCCTGAAACGTCTGCTCCTCAAGACTTCTCAGGGTCTCGGCGATATAGTCCTGATGATTGTAAGATGCGATTATCACCGACAGTTTCGGCTGCACAGTTAAGTCTCCGTCACGAAATAATTTTGCGATACTGCTCTATGTAGCTTGAGGCCATATTCGCCCAGTCGAATTTTTCCGCCTGTTTTCTCGCCGCCGTTGACATTTGCTGATAAAGCTCAGGGTCATCGGCCAAACGTTTTACCGCTTTGGCGATTTCTTCAATGTTATCCTGCTCGACTATAAGACCGTTGCCGTCAATAAGCTCGGTCAGACCCTCACAGCGTGTTGTCACAATCGGCAATCCTGACGCCATTGCTTCGAGCATTGCGTTGCTCATACCCTCCTGCA
>SDBT01011621.1_pt1 | contig 14160 bp, 13 predicted proteins | sample 2277101 | NCBI WGS metagenome assembly SDBT01 (sample SAMN10404973, study PRJNA504765) | marine sediment metagenome | isolation source: marine sediment core GS10_PC15, 103 cmbsf | place: Arctic Ocean: Southern Knipovich Ridge | collected 2010 | reverse complement strand
CATAAAATCCTTATCTTCTTTACGCCAGCGATAATAGGTGGCTCGGCCAATACCAGTTTTTTGGCAAGCAATTTGGACTATGGGAGTTTTCTTTAACTCCTTAAGCAATAATTCTTTATCTTGTTTTTGCCGTTTTTCAATTGTATTTTTAGTTTTACTTTCCATAGATTTTTTTGGCCTTTTGACCGGTTAACTTTTCCCACCTGTTCTTTATAACTTCAGAATAGACAGGGGATTTTTCCATCATGAAACATCTCCGTTTCATCTTTTCTGCGGCTATCAATGTTGATCCACTCCCACCAAACGGATCAATAATTAAGTCATTTCTCTTTGTTAGCACTTTTATGTATGGTATCAAGATTTCTAATGGTTTTGTTCCGAATATAATTCCTTGTCCAGAGCTCTTTTCATCAGCAGCATTGAATTCAATAAAATCGGTTGGGCATATCTTTTTTCCTTTCTTATATCCTTCCCAGTGGGGCTTCCCAGATATAGCATAAAGAGCCGTCTCATAATCATTCTGAAGAGGTTCAGGTTCTTCTTCGAGGTTTAATTCAGTTTTCTTATTGCCCGAGCTACCAACCATAGCAATATCGTGTTTTGAGAAGAATTTGTATTTAGCTGCGAATCCTTGAGTCCGGTTTGGCAGGTGCCAGACTATCATGTTTTTCATTTTCCAGTACTTTTCCATCTCGCCCCAAATAGTTCGAATGTTCTTCCAATTTTCAAAACAGATGATGTGAAAATCTTCCTTCTGAATTTTATGGATACTTGCCATCCATTTTTCGGTGAAGTCCGGAGGCAGGACATCGGTTTCTAAATAACGCCTGTCTCTCTTATATCCAAATCCTTCTGTTGCTTTCCCATGTTTTTTCTTGCCGCTAAGATAATTTAAGACATACGGAGGGTCAGTGAAGCACATATCAGCCTTTTCCTTGCCCATCAGTTTTAAAATATCTTTTTCAGTCGTGCTGTCCCCACATATTAGTCGGTGGTTTCCCAGTTGATATACATCACCCTTTTTAATCTCTATTTTCTTAATATCAAGTTTTCTTAATTCCTTTTCTAAATCAAACATTTCGGGCTCGGTATCAATATCGAATATCTCATCCAATTCCTCGCTGCTAAACCCAACATCCGAAAGAAAGGATTCGTCAAAATCAGCTAACAAATCCCAATTCCATTCGCCAGTATTTTTATTCAATCTTAAATTCAACTCTTTCTCCTTTTTAACATTTGGGATATTTACAAAAACTACCGGTATCGTTTTGTAATTCAAATCTTTAGCAATTTTCAGACGGAAATGTCCACCAATGATTATATTCTTTCTGTTGGGAGCAGAATTACAGACTATGGGATCAACTAAGCCAAACCTTTTAATACTTTCTTTTAAGTCTGCTGTTGCTTTTTCGTTCCATTTTCTAGGATTGTAGGTAGCAAGTCTGAGTGAAGAAATAGGAACGTGAAGAACCTTCATCTTCTCAAGTTTTTTTGTTGATTTAAGTGTATTAGTCATATTGTTAGTTTTAGTTATTTTTTAATTGATAAAACAAAAGGGGCTTAAATCAAAACATAAATTAGCAGATTGTGCCAATTAGCTTCGATCTAAGCCCCTAGATTCTGTCGTCAGGGATTAAACCATATCTCACTTTTCCTGGAATGATGAATAGTTGTTGACTACCCATCTACAATTGACTGTTGGTCAAAGGAAGAAGAAATGAGACTTTATCCAATCTTTACATTTTAATCATACACCTATAAAAAAATAATGTCAAGGAAATTTTTACCCCTTATCCTTTACTTTTTATTTTTTATATTGTAAACTTATGTTAAGTTAAGGTTTTATGAAAAAACAAGCTGTGAAAAGTAAACAACTTCCGGGAATTCTAACCCTTAAACAGGCCTGCGAGTTTTTGAATTGCCATCCCAACACATTAAGGAATTGGGACAACAAACGTATTTTTAAAGCAATTCGCTTTGGTACCCGCCGCGATAGGCGGTATAGAAAGGAAGATGTTTTGAAGTTAATAAAGAAATAAAATCAACCTAGACACTCGATGTCCAATATGTCTAGATTAAAATTGAAACTGGAGCAACGCCTGATTCACGAATTGAAACAGTGTGAAAAATGGCGAGCGGTTTAAGCGTTAGTGTTGATGATTCACTAAAAAAAATAATTATGGCAAGGAAAATCAATTACGATAATTGGTCAAAAGAGGAACTAATAAAAGAACTGCGCCGCATTAAAGAAACAAAATACGGTCTTGTTTGGCATAGGGACAAAGAAACAGAAGAAAGATTAGATATTCTTATTAACCCTGCTCCACAATCACCAAAGGAGTCATTTCATAATCAGATCACAGGAAAGCCATTTCCTGTTTTGAAAGAAGAAAAAACAAAACATATTGAAACAGATACGACCAAACCGTACAATCTTCTCATCGAAGGCGATAATTATCATGCGCTTGCGGTTCTAAGTTTTACTCATGAAGAAGCTGTTGATTTGATTTATATAGATCCACCCTATAATACTGGGGCTAAGGATTGGAAATATAACAATAATTATGTGGATAAAAATGATCCTTGGCGACATAGTAAATGGCTTTCAATGATGAATAATAGACTGCGTTTAGCAAAGAGACTTCTAAAACCAGATGGCGTGCTGATATGCGCTATTGATGATTATGAAATCAATACTCTGGGGCTCCTATTGGATGAGCTGTTCCCTACATTAGAAAAAAATATTGTTGTAGTTGAACACCATCCCCAAGGTGGTGGATCGTCTGCTATTTCACGCACACACGAATACGCTTTCGTTCTCACCCCAATAGGTCTTGGGCTTGAAGGGAGGGTTAGTCAAGAAAAGGAAGATAACTGGTCGTTGAAAAGGTCTGGACAAGGAGAAAATAATTGGCGTGAAAATAGACCAAATCAATTCTTTTCAATTCTTATAAATCCAAAAGAGTTTAAAGTGGTTGGGATTGGCCCTGCTCTTAAAAAAGATAGTAAGTATCCTAAATCTAATACTCGCGAAGGATATGTAAGGATTTACCCGATTGACAAAAACGACCGCGAGAGAGTGTGGAGATATAATCGCGAAACAATGCAAGATTTAATTAAGTTGGGTCATATCAATTGTTCAAAAAATTATAGTTTGTCGGTGCATAAACCTGCTAAAACTGTTATTACCCCAATTTTTAGTGTATGGAAAGGCAGTCGATACAATGCTGGAACAAATGGGAGTAACTTACTAACCCAGTTAATGGGCAAAGCCAATACTTTCCCGTATCCTAAATCCTTGTATACGGTTTACGACATGATTGCAATGGTGGTTAGAAACAGAGAAGAAGCTGTGATCCTTGATTTTTTTGCGGGGTCTGGGACAACTGGCCACGCGGTTTTGGAGTTGAATAAAGACGGTGGTAACCGAAGATTTATTCTGTGTACAAATAACGAGAATGATATATGCACTAAGGTTTGTTATCCGCGGCTTAAAAAAGTAATTACTGGATATAAAAGTCTTGGTGGTGAAAACATAGGTGGTCTTGGAGGCAATTTAAAATATTTTACTGCGTATGACTTTATTGAAGCCAAAGAGACCGATCAAAACAAAAGAAAACTCGTAAGTAAGTCAACAGAAATGCTTTGTATTCGCGAAAACACTTTTGAATTAGTGCAAGACGAAAGTGATTTTAAAATTTTTAAAAACAGCGACAAACATCTCGGCATTGTTTTTTACGAAGAAGCAATCAACGACTTCAAAAAAGCAATCAAAAAGATTAAGGGAAATTTTAATGTCTATGTGTTTTCGCTTGGCGACGACCCGCACGAAAAACAATTTGCTGATGTGAAGGATAGGGTTACGCTCTGCGCAATCCCCGAAGTCATATTAAAAGTTTATCGAGAAATATTTAAGTAAACGATATGTGGATTGAGTTCAAAAATTATCAAGAAAAAGCCATTGTAAAATTGAAGCAAGAAGTCAATGAGCTTTTAGATACAGAGAGAAACAAAATCTGTATTTTCAAAGCTCCTACTGGTTCGGGGAAAACCTTAATGATGGCTGAGTTTTTGAAGCGGTTTATTGATTCGCGCATTGACGGCAAAAAGTTTTCATTTATTTGGATAGCCGTTAATAAACTACACGATCAAAGTCGCAATAGCTTAAAAAAGTATTACGACCCGCTCGGTATAGGGTTAAGGTGTTCTTACTTTGAGGACTTGGACGATAGGAAAATAGGAGAAAATGAGATTTTGTTTTTGAACTGGGCGAGTATTAACAAAAAAGGAAATATCTATGTACGTGCCAACGAGCGGAATAATAACCTGTCCAATATAGTTGCTCGCACAAAAGAAGAAGGTCGCATTGTTATTTTGGTTATTGACGAAAGCCACCGGAACGCCGAAACGGATAAATCAAAAGAGTTGATTGATGACATCGGCCCGAAAATAACGATTGAAGTTTCAGCAACACCACAATTTAAGGGTGTTTTCCGAGGCGTTGAAGTTGAACTCAAAGATGTGAAAGACGAGGGAATGATCAAGAAAGAAATAGTCATCAATCCGAGTTTTGAAGATTTTAAATTAACTAAGAAACTTGCGGACAAAACGGCAGACGAAATTGTAGTTGAGGCGGGATTAAAAAAACGCGCGGAACTGGCCAAATTATATATAGCCGAAGGGTCAAATATAAATCCTCTTATGCTTATTCAAATACCGGACAACAGAAAGGGTTTAATTGATAAAAAGAGCGCAGTTATACAATTACTTGCTAAATACGGCATTACTACCGAGAACGGACGACTGGCGATTTATCTTTCCGACAAGGACAACAAAATCAATCTTGAAAACATTGAGAAAAACGAAAACGAAGTTGATGTGATGATTTTCAAACAAGCAATCGCCGTCGGTTGGGATTGTCCGCGCGCCGCTATTTTAGTTTTGTTCCGCGAATGGAAAAGTATAGTTTTTTCTATCCAAACAATCGGGCGCATTATGCGTATGCCAGAACATCATCACTATGGGAGCGCGGTATTAAATCTTGGTTATGTTTATACGAGTTTGAGCGATATAGGTATTGCCGAGGATATAGCAAAAGAATATATAACGGTTTTTGAAGGCAAACGGCGAGATGATTATAAAGACATAAACCTAACTTCTTATCACTCCAAGCGTTTCCGTGAGGAGACTCGTCTATCATCCGACTTCGTGCCGATCTTTTTTAGGGCGGCGGATGAACTGAAATTCAAAAAAAGAATTTCACTAAAACATAGCATAGTTGATACCAAACTCATCGCAAGTGGCAAAATTAAAAATGTAGATAAAGAAACAAAAAGCGTGGAAAAGAAAGGAACGCTGGACATTCCAAAAAACGATGTTGAATTACAAAACGCATTTGACTATTTCGCACGAGAAAATCTCGCGCCGTTTGCTCCCGAACTGCGCTCAATAAAGCGTATTAATGATTCTATTTATCGCCTTTTTGATAAGGAGTTTAAGATGGGCGTTGATGATTGGCCTAAAATTCAAGCCGTCATTTTAGCCGAAGAAAACAGGCAAGTCGCGATTGATGTTATCAATCGGGCCAAAGAACTGTATCAAGATGTGGTTGGTAGCGGAAAAAATGAACTCATAGAAAATGACGAGCCGTGGAATGTGCCGGAGATAATAAATTACAATCTTACCTTTGTAAAAAAGGATTATAAAAAATCAATCATTCAACCGTATTACGCCAAAACAAAGGGAGCTAATAACCTTGCGCTTTTTGAGGAGGATAGCGATGTTGAGGTTGCCTTCATTAAATATTTAGAAAAAGCCAAACAGGTAAAGTGGTGGTTCAAAAATGGGAAACAAGACGGCTCATATTTTGCCGTTTCGTATATTGAAAATGAAATTGATAAACCTTTCTATGTTGATTTTATAGTTATGCTCAAGGACGGAAAGGTGGGCCTATTTGATACGAAGGGCGGTATTTATGCTCAAACGGCAAAAGATCGTGCCGAAGGATTGGTGACTTATATAGCGAACGAGAACAAAAACGGCAAAAAATTATTTGGCGGTATCGTCATTAAAGAAAAAAATAGTTGGCGATATAACAATAATAAAAAATACGAATATAAGCCGAATTACCTAAAGACTTGGAAGTTTTTATATTTGAATTAAATAAATAAAACATGAACTTAATTATAATAAAACTAAAAAAGTACTTGAGCTCGTTTTCAGATAGTTTTAAGAAAACAAAAGTAAAGGCGGTTCACGACAGCGACTTATTAGAAGTTCTAAAGTCGCTTGGAGTTTTAGAAGATATAGAAAATAACAAAGCAACTTGTGCTTTCTGTAAAGATTCAGTTAATTTAGAAAACCTTGAAGCAATTTTTCAAAAAGAGGGTGGAGTGAATTTAATTTGTTCTAAACCAGAGTGTATTTCAAAGATATGATTGAATTTATAAAAAACATAAACCTTAACGACGCCTTCACTCTAATTGGTAAAATAACTATCTTTATAATTTTCATTGAAGCTCTTTTTCGTTTCGTTCCTAAATTATGTAAATTGAGAAGTAAATTTTGGAATTTTATAGCTCGTAAATGGCGTTATAAGAGATTAGAAAAGAAGGCAATAGCAAGCGATATAGAAACTACTGTTAATGAAGTAGTATTAGAACTTCAATCTGAATTGCCCTCTGGCTGGCTCAATAGAGCTTCTATAGAATGGGTTGATAAAGATATAAGAGATAGCGACTTAATCGCTGGTGAAATGATATTGAGAATTAGACCACTTGAAGATCAAGATACCAATTTAATAAATGGAGTATATTTTTTCTTTTCAAAAGCACTTTTCCCCGGAACTAAAGAGATTATTCCGACGAGTGTACGAAAAGCCACAGCATTACAAATTTCTCGTAGAACAATTAACAATAAAAAACCATTTTTAAGAAATAAGTTTGAAAAAAATATTTTAGAACCATCTATTAAGGAAAATTCATCTATACTAGAATACATTGAAAGTTTTGATGATTTGGATAGAAAAGGATTTTTCACGGGTGGATTTTTAAGAGAGATTCACGAGATCGCCATCCGTTCAAGATTCAAGGAACTCCGTAATAAGATGGAAGAAGAAGTAAAAAGCGTTTTGGCACATATTGTTGATTTTGTTAGTAATATACCCGAGCATAATAATCCTGACTGGCGATGGTCTCGTAAAGGTCCAGCTACCAGTTATGCTTTTCTTTTGGTAGCGCAGCCCCGTCACAGCGGGGTGCGACCTTATATCAATAAGGTAAAAAAACATTTTCAAGAAGGTGTTGAAAGAATCTACATTATGGGAGCTAAACAAGAAAAAAACTTCGTCAAAAAGGTTATTTCTGCTGTTGCTGAATTGCCGAAATCACGCCTCGCTGAACTTTTTAAACTAAATAAAGATTATCGCGGTGAGTTAGCCGGAATAGGTGCTCTATTTGTAAAAGACGGATATGATGAAGATAACGAATCAGAAATAGAGTCATTATTTGAGAGTGAACAACCTACACATAGATAGGTCTTGAAAATCATGTAAGGGAGTTTGCCGATCTTTGAAATCGGCAAAAGTTTTTAACACGCGCACAGGAAGGGTGGGGTAAGTGTTATGCCTTTCGTTTTATTCAAAGCATTTAGAATAGAATTAATAGAACAAAATGCAATTTAAAGATTTCAAAACCCTAAATTTCCCTGAAAGCATAAGTGCTGTTTATCTCATTTTCTTTATAAAGAACGATAAAAAAATTCCCTTTTACGTTGGTGAAACCGGTAGGTTTCAGGGAAGGGTAGGTGATTATGTCTCTGCGCATTTTAAAGCTTCTACAGATTTTAGGGTTGGTGAAACGATAAGATATCTTCAAGAGAAAGGATGCAAAGTAATAATAAAATACAAATCTTCACAAGATAGGAAAAGAGAACAAGATGAAATCATTAAATATTTTCAGAGTTTGGGTCACCGATTATTAAATGACCTATCGGGCTATAATTATAAGACAGCCAACGAAGATGAAGAGAGAGAAAAAATAAAAAGATTTTGTGACGATATTTTAGCCGTGTAGATGCTTGCCCTTCCTAAACCTTTAGCCAAATCAAAAATTAGAAAGTAAATAAAATTAGAAGTATGGGCATACTTAAGAATAAAAATTTAAGAAAATCGCGCAATTCCCAGCCCACTGGGAAATTTTTTACTTTAAAGAAAAAAATTGAGTTTTTATTTTGGTCAATTTTTAGCAGGATTAAATATGGTAATGCTATTTTCCTTGATGCCAATATGATTATGTCGAATGACCCAAAATCAGACGGAAGAATAGAAAAACTCTATAAGCGCTCAACTCGGTATTTTTTAACTGATGTTATAGTAAAAGAAGTTCATGATCTCGCAAATGGTGGGCTTAACTGTATTTTTCCATACAAATATAAAATTGTTGGTTTTTCAAAGTTACGTGAGATTCTACCATCACTTTGCCCCGTTTATTATAATCTTATTTCTTGGATGTATAATCCAGCCAATATTACATCTCCAGAATTTCATTTACATTTATTACAGTCTTTAAAATTAAGAGGACGTAAGCTTAATAAATCTCAAGAAAAATTATACATGCGGTTTATGGATCACTTAAAGCGAGGTGCCGAAAATGATATTAATGCTTCTGGCAAGCCAAAAACGCTTTTGGCTAAGCATATTGACATAAGCGCTTTTCAGTATTTTAGAAAGAAGATTAAAAATCGTGGTTCGAAAAATTTACTTAACGATTATAAAAATATAAGCACAGTTTTGTTGTTTGCTTTGTTAAATAAAACAAATACGGTTTTTGTAACCGCCGATCGTGATTTATTGGCCATTGTGTTGACATTGGCCGAAAGCCTGGCACAGGGAATGACGTTTCCTTATTTTTTTCTCCCAACATTAACTGATCAGAACAAACATGATTTATTTGCCGGCAAGTATATTACTCGATTTTTGGATTTTAAAGATTTCAGAAAATATAATGAAAATTTATTAGGTGATATTTTAAATCCGCATTGGCAAAAAGACTATGTATCTTTTAAGGTTAGGCTTTGGGATGATAAGGAGCAGTGTTTTGTTGAAGATATGGTTCTTAACTTCGATGATATAGGGCGCGAAATGATTTTAAATATGCACGGTTCGTTATCTTGTCCATATGCAAAAAATGACACTCATGGCAATTGGTTGCATTATCAGTATTGGCCACCACCATTAAAATCACCTAATGTGGTTAAAGTTTTATTATCGGTGAAGAAGATTAAGAGTAGACGAAATATTTATGTTCCAGGTTTTATTCATCGGCAGACATGCAAATATGCTATTGATGATAGAAGTGGTAGATTGAAAGAATACTATGGTTTTTGGCTTTAAGTCTTACCACTCTCTGGCTGTATAAAACTTCCAGTAGCCAGAAAACTCTTTAATCGCGGTTCTAAACATTTGCACAGCGGAGAGGAGGCGGCTTTAAAAATTTTAAGCCCTTGACTTGACCGTTTTTGACGGGTTGGATAGAATAGATGGAAAGGTCGGTGGCGGAGTAATTAATAAAATAAAATTTATTATGAATTTTGACGAGGAATTGAAAATCGAAATTATAACCCATAGAGAAGCTACTCAGAAAGAATTGTCTGATTTAAAAAACATTGCACGGTTTAGCGGTATAGAGAGTTTTACTGTTGAGAATAAAATAATAAGAAAAATGGGAGCGGATTTACCACCAGAGGTTTTAATTTTAATTTGGGTCAGTGGTTGTATCGTTGGAGGTTTCTTTGGGGCGATAGGACAAGACTTATGGAAGAGTTTAAAGAGGTTTATTTCTAAGACATTCGACTATTATAAAGATGAAGAAGAACCCGAGTATAAGCCTAATATATTACTTGAGATTAGAGTAGAATCAGAACTAAGTGTTCGAATAATTTTTCCCACAAGAAATTTCGAAGAATTGAGGAAAGGATTAGCGAAACTTGATGAGTATCTTAAAGGTCACAAATTAGATAAATTTTTAGCGTTATATTTTTATGAGGGAAAGTGGATGACCCAGGGAGAATATTTACAAGAGCAATCAATTCTAACTAAAGTATCTAAAGAAGAGTTAGTGTAATAAATTTATGAAGTTGATTTATAACGATCCTAAAATAGAAGGTGAGGTTAAGAAGTTCGTTGGTAATACTGGAGCAAGCTTAGAACTTACAAAGGATTTGAAAGAAATGCTTGAAGACGCCAAGAAAGAGCATCCAGACAAAGAAATTGGAGCACCGATTCCAGAATCCTTTATAGATTTGGGCAAATACTTGTTTGTTTTCTTTATGGGAGCAATACTAAATGGTACCACTTGGGATTTAGTTAAGGCAGGGGTTAAAAAGCTATTGCTTAAATCTAGAAGTAAAACAGATAAGAAATATGGGCACTTTTTAATATCCAACGGAAAAGATGAAAGTAAATTTGAGGAAAACGTTTATTTCTATATACCTATATTGGTCAATGAAGCTGAACTTGAAGTAGCACTAGACCAAATTCAGAGAACGATGATAAAAATTCAAGACTTAAAACAAGATGTTAAAATAGAGGGGAGCTTAAGATTTTATTATGAGGATGGTGTTTTGGTATTGAGGCGATTGGAATCAGCCTCATTCTTAGCCGCGTAGACGTTTGACCTTTCTGAATTTTTAGCTAAAACAGAAATAAACTTTTCTATCCTCTAATTCACATAATCGTAACGAACAGCTTAGCGATAATGAAAGAGATAAAATCTTATAAATACCTTAAGTCAGAAACCTACTATAATAACCTCTATGATCGGGGAACCGTTGAAGAATGTCGAAGAATAGAGAAGGACTTTTCAAAATTAGAATATAAACCAAAAACAAAGAGTAATAAAAAATCAAAGAAAAAAGAAATAAAGGTAATAGTTGATTTATCTCCTACTCCCTTATATTTCATTAAGGGCGAGCGATATTTAAAAAAAGCTGAAATAATAAGAAAATGGATGGAAAGAGATGAAGCTCAGGATGAAAAATTAGAAAACACGCCACCACCTCAAAATATTTTATGTCCTTCCTGTAGTTCCGAAATGGTGGTTGGAATGAAAGATTTACAGACAAAGACAGATGAAGATATAGATAGAGTGTTATTCTTTTTTGAGTGTCCGAAATGTAAGAAAAGAAAACTTATTTATGAAAATGGAGAAGAGTGGAAACCCATGCCCGTAATTTGTCCTAAGTGTGAAAATGAAATGGAGAGGAAACACAAAAGAAAGGGCAATAAAGTAACCACCACTTATAAATGTCTAAAATGTGATTATAAGAAAACAGAGGTATTAGATTTAGATGAAAAAGAAGAACCGAAGAAAGAAAAAATTGATCCTAATTTTGAAAAAGACCACAAAAGATTTTGCCTCTCAGCAGAGGAGGGGAGAGAATACATCGAATCTAAAGCAAAGCTAGAAAGGGTTTCAGAATTTTTAAAAGAGAGTAAAGAGAAGGAAGAAATAAGGGAAAAGATAGCCAAAATAAAAAAGTTAAATATTGCCGGGCTCCGGAAGCTTTTAGTGCCAGCCATAGAAAAAGAAGGATATATTAAACTTGAACTTTCTAAGCCAAAAATAGAAAGAGATGTAATCGTTAAGTTTACGGCCCAAGACGACAAAGTTGACCGCTGTGAATACGACAGCATTCACAACCTTCGAAAAATTTTTAAATCAGCCCTTGCAGAAACAAATTGGAGATTAATGAGCGAGGGAATAAGTTATAGATTAGGAATTCTGTCTGGAAGATTGAGAGGATATGAGAACGACGAAGATTTGTTAAGGCTAATAAATAATAAATTTTGTTAAATATAATTTTATGATTGAATTGAAATTATCAAAACCCTTGAAGTATGATCACCCCAAAGGGACTCCGATTACCGTCGTTGATCAATATATAAATCATAACACGGGTAAGAAAGTGTGGTTTACGGCTCCTAAGATAGATGGTCTATATTATAATAAGGCAGTAAAATTTTTTGAAAGTGCCATAAAATTGCGAAGCAAAGTATTTAAAAGTTTAGGGCCGGTGAATCCAAAAGATTCAGGCCAGGGCAATGCATTTATTGACCAGGAAGCTGTTTTTAATTTCTTTACAGAGGCTTGCTCAGGAATCATTTTATTATTTGCTGCTGTAGAATCATTAACTAATAATTTGATTGAAAATGCCCCAGAGCACAATTATAGTAAAGAGTTAAAGGTTAACAAGTTCCTAATAGGAAAATATTCTATAAGGTGTAAGAAGAATAAAGTATTATCTTTAGAGCAATTGCTATTTTTAAATATTGAGGAAAAGTTAAAAAGGGTTTTACCACATTTATATAAATTTAAATCTCCAGCAAGCAAGAACTTTTGGCAAGATTTTAAGACTCTAAAATTGTTAAGAGATGGATTTATACATAATATTCGCGATAAAGCATATGGTGCAAACAAGGAAGTAAATTCCATATACTCACAACTATTTGATATTGATTTTGACAAACTTATCAATAATACAGATGATTTATTAAAATATTTAAAAGGTAACGTAAAAAAATAATATGTATGATGGATTATCAGGAAAAAGTTTTTCGGGAAAATAAATCAAAAAGAATAGTTGGAAGGAACGATCCCTGCCCTTGCGGTAGCGGTAAAAAATATAAAAAGTGTTGCTTAAATAAAGATACTCAACCTGTGCCACCTGAGGTTATTAAGTATTTCCAAAAGAACAGAGCCGAGCGAGAGTATCTGAAACAAGTAGGTATCCATATAAACTATGTAAGGCCCATAATGTTCGAGGGCAAGAAAATATGGGCACTCGGTAATCGTGTTTATAGTAGGGGCGAGCCAAACGAAACTTTTCACACTTTCTTAATACAGATTTTAAAAAAGACGCTTGGCTATGATTGGCTACAAACCCAAAGCCAACTTGCTACTGACGAACGACACTTTATTTCTATATGCCTTGAAAAGCTTGGGGAGTGGATTAAACGTAATGAGAAAACTGCGGAGCGCGTTAAAAAAGGTGTTTGGGGTGCAAAGCCTGATGGATATAGTAAAAGTCTTTTACTGCTTGCTTTTGACGTATGTAGCCTCATTCATAAACAAGTATTACCCCCTTCACTACTTAAGAGATTAAAATCGCGCGATCATTATCAAGGTGCACGGTACGAAATCGCGATTGCCGCTGTATTTGCTCGGCTTGATTGTGATATTCAATTCACTGATGAAAAAAGCAAGAGTAAACATTGTGAGTTTATTGCTACGCATCGAACAACAGGTGCATCTTTGGCAGTTGAAGCTAAGAGTAAGCACCGATCCGGTGTGCTTCATCAAATAGGGTTTCTCTCCCCAGTGGGAAAATTACTATCTGCGCGGATGATAAGACGGCTATTCAATAAAGCACTTAAACAAAATCCAAAGGATGTGCCTTTTGCAACTTTCATAGATGTAAATTCGCCAATCACACCAAGTATTCCGATGGATGATAAACCATGGGTAAAGGATGTAAAGAAGTTGGTTAGTAAAAAACTCGGTGGCATTGCTCCGCAAGAATATCCTCTGAATGCTGCATTTTTTACTAATTTTTCCTATCACTATCAAACTGAAAGTGAAGCAGAGCAAGGTGAGGCAATGAGTATAATTGTACCTCATCCGAAGTTTCCGCCACCCAATACAGATTTTTTTAGATATCTACAAGGTGCACTCAATCATTATGGTTTTGTGCCGCCGATTGATATTGATGAACCACTTGGATCATCAAATAATAGCTGATAATCTTAAAGAGATTATCAAATCTCGCCAAAAAATTCGTCAGTCAAAATGAGGGCACGGCGGAAGGTGGACCTATAATAAAATATAATAAAAATGAGACACAAGTAAATCCTTTTTATAGTGTCTCATTTGTCTCATTTGTCTTAAAATACCCCCAACCGAGACGCGTTGGGCGAGCTCTTGTAAATAGTCCAGAAAAGCCCTATAATACCTTATGTCTGGTGGTTCCAGACCGAGGACGCCTGCCAGAAAAGTTGCCTTGTTTTGTAAGATTATGCTATATTACTTGACAAATTTTAAAAAAGGTTTTAAGATACACGATAGTTGGTGGTGGGCCGAAATGGTCAGCCATCACAAGATAGTA
>SDBT01011619.1_pt1 | contig 14160 bp, 10 predicted proteins | sample 2277101 | NCBI WGS metagenome assembly SDBT01 (sample SAMN10404973, study PRJNA504765) | marine sediment metagenome | isolation source: marine sediment core GS10_PC15, 103 cmbsf | place: Arctic Ocean: Southern Knipovich Ridge | collected 2010 | reverse complement strand
TGGCCGTGACGGTGATTTCATTATGAATCAAAGTATTTTCAGTAATTTTTTCCTCTTTTTTTTCTTCCTTTTTTTTCTCAGTCTTTACTTGTTTTTTCTTCTGGGCTTTCTGGGAACTGTCCAAAGAAAATAAAGATGGACTTCCCGCAGCCAGAGCAAATATCAACAGAAACGAGGACAACAACCTAGTCATTTTGACGTTAAACATAAATACCTCCAAATATAAATATAAAATAAATATAAAGAGTATTTATAGGGCATATCCGTCTTCTTAACAATTATTCATGACAATCTCATGACATAACACGGAGGGAAAGGAAGATAGAGATGAGGGAAAATTTATTTTTCGAACCTGTAACCCTTGTTTCTCACCGAAATAAAAAACTTGGGTTTATCGGGATTGTTCTCGAAAAGCCTCCGGAACTTTAGAATAAAGTTATCGACCGTGCGGGGAGTCGGAGCCACATCCATCCCCCAGACTTCCTCAAGAATGTCCGCTCTTGTCAAAATTTCATGGGGATGGGAGGTAAGATAAATCAGGAGATTGATCTCTTTTTCAGAGAGGGTGACACTCCCCGATTGGCTCTCACAGGCGCGAGTTAAAGTGTTTATCCTGTGCCCGTTAATGACCAGGAATTCACCTGCAGGAAGGCGCCTTTCTTCCTGGCTTCTCCGTATCAGTGCTTTTACTCTTGCGGAAAGTTCATTCATATTAAAAGGCTTGACCATATAGTCATCAACTCCTCTTTCAAAAGCCTTGAGCCGTGATGCGACTTCACTCTGTACGGTCAGCATGAGAACCGGCGTATTATTCTCTTCTTTCCGGATTCCTTTTAAAAACTCAAATCCCGATATCCCGGGTAAAACCACATCCAGTATGATCACATCAAAGAGCTCCCCGTTATATAGAAAACGCGCCTCCTCAGCGGAGGCAAAGCCCTGCACAAAATATCCCAAACTCTCCAGGTTCAATTTGATCATGTTCCTGATCAAATCGTCATCTTCGATGATGGCAATCTTCTTTTTCATGCTTTTGTCAGCTTAAGATAGAGCAGGAATTGGGCCCCCTGGCCCTTCCCTTTACTTTCCGCCCTGAGCTCTCCCCTCATGCTGAGAGCCAGTTGGCTGGATATGTAGAGGCCGATCCCCGTCCCGCGCTTTCCCGCAGGAAGTTCAGATTCCAGGTGCTTATAGGCGCTAAAAATATTGTGCCTGTGCTCGGGAGAAAACCCCGGCCCGTTATCAGTTAAAACAACGACAGCTCTTTTTTTCTCTTTTCGAAGTTCAATCTTTAGTTCCAGCCCGGGGGAACAGTACTTCATGGCATTGTCGACGATATTGTCCAAAATGACTCTCAGCCCATACGCATCGGCACGGACATGGAAAGAATCTTCTTTTTTGAAATCGAGATGAAAAACATCATCTGTAAGATGAAGGGCAGATCTCTCAAAATACTCACGAAGAAAAAGCCCGAGCTCCACATCACCCAACCGCTCACCTCGCCTCTTTGCATCCAGTTTATACCCCGAAAGCAGGTTTTCCGCCAACTGCTCCTGCCGCTCTACCTGAGTAAGGGCCATGCTCACATAGGGCGCCAGTTCCTCTAACGAGTATGTCTGACTCTTAAGGTTTTGCAAAAAAGCTTTTATCCCTGTTATCGGTGTTTTGATTTCATGGGCAGAGCGCTCCCAGAATTTCTGTATTTCTCTGGTTGTGCGCCTCTCCAGCCGGATAAACCGGTAGAGAAAGATAAGGGTGATAAGAAGAATAAGGACAAGCAGCCCGGACTCGCCTATAAGCATAAAATTCAGGCTTTTTGATTCCTTCTCTATTGTTTTTAGGACTTCGGGGCGGACCCGGATACATAAATCCGGCCAATGAGGAAAAAGACGCCGCACGCCCTCCTCTCCATACTCAGCACAAGTCCCAATTTCAAAACGGTCATCCCGGTCAAGCACACCCGCAGCAGGAGGAACAGACTCTTCAAGCCCCAGACTGAGAGCGTAATAATCGAGCTTTAATTCAAGATTTTCAACCTGGGTCAATCGCTGGACGTGGATAGAGTCACGAATAAACACAGACCACCAGGCCAACAGTGCGGCCAGGGCAAGGATGGTGATCCCAAACATCCAATGATGAGCATGTTTTTTCATGGTATTGATCAGCTTATTCATTCCCGGCTCTTTGTTTTATTGTTCCCCGTGTTCAATTATAGCCTCAGGTCATTTATTTATCAAAATTGTATTTTTCCAGCAGACGATAGAACTGCCTCCGGCTCTTTCCTACTTCCTTAGCCGCCAAAGTTTTATTCCACCTGCAGTGTTCGAGCGCCTCCTGGATTCTTTTTGGAGTGATTCCACTCCGATGCCCCCGTGGATAGGAGTTACTGTCAAAAGAGATGTCCCGGGCAAGAATTGTTTTTCCTTGTTTGAACAAAAGAGCACGGGTGACAATATTCTCCAGCTCTCTGATATTTCCAGGATATTCATAATCGACGAGTTTTTTTATCGCACCCCAGGACATATGATTCGTCCCAAAGCGGTCAACTTTATTTTTGTTTAAAAAAAACTCTACAAGCAATGGAATATCTTCTTTTATGTATTTAAGTGGGGGCATATAGAGACTGACCACATTGATCCTATAGAACAAATCTTTCCGAAATTTCCCCTTGATCACTTCGTCCTGCAGATTTTTATTAGTGGCGAAAATAAAGCGGGCCTTAATTTTTCTCGAACGTGTTTCGCCTACTCTTCGCAATTCTTTATTCTCTATCGTTTGGAGTAATTTTGCCTGCATAAGAAGGGGAAGCTCGCCGATTTCATCCAGAAAAACCGAGCCACATCCGGCTGTCTCCAAAAGACCTTGTTTTTCCTTAACGGCCCCTGTATAAGCTCCCTTTCCATATCCGAACAGTTCCGCTTCGAAAAGTTCTCCAGGGATATTTGCGCAATTAATGGTGAGAAGGGGTTGAGTTTTCCTCCAACTGAGTTCATGAATTCTTTTTGCTGCTAAATTTTTTCCTGTTCCTGTCTCTCCATTGATAAGAACATTTTGATCACTTTTAGCGATTTTTCGGATTAGATGAAAAACTTCATCCATAGCTTTACTGGATCCAACAATTTGTGTTTCCGGAAAAATCATCTCTAACATCCGAACTCCTCAATTCTGATATTTGCTCACTAGATAAAACGAAAGTTTTCGCTAAAGTTCTCACGTATTGAAAAAAAAGGTGAAAAAGTGAGAAAATTAAGTGGAGAAAACACTCTATATAGTAATGAGGGAACATTACGTCCCGCATGACTTTGAATAACTGCCATGTGCAAGAACAAAGATAAAACGAAACTCGAAGAATTCATGGATATCATTGAACAGTTTTCACAATTTATCCGAATTCATATTCAGAAATTTGAACCTCAGAGAAAAGGCATCGATCCAGATGACATCCACCAGGAAGTTAAGATAAAAATTTGGAATGTTCTTACTGATGAGAAAAAAATTGAGAACTATGCGTCTTATATTAAAAAGATCGTGAATTCTACTGTTATCGATCACTTAAGACGGATTCGAAGGGAAGAGCGTATCCTCTTTTCAGAAATACAAAGGAAAATTGCAGAAAGGAGAGGAACTTACAAAAAGGAAACAATCGATGAAAAGAACTACAAGAATATTTTGAGGCAGTCTGTCGATTCTCTCTTAGACTCCAGAAGGAAGGTCGTAAAATTGTACCTTTTAAACATGACCTTGGAAGAAATTGCCGAATATTTCAACTGGAGTCTTCATAAAACGAGAAATTTACTCTACAGAGGCCTCAATGATCTAAAAAAAATACTTCTGGAAAAGGGAATCAATCATGAAGATTAATTTCACGGTGCTTCGCGGGCTTTATACATCCGGTATCGCCGATTTTACACAGATGAGCCGGGAAAACTGCCTTTCTCCGGAAATCCTTACTGAGTGCCTCCGAGGCCAAGCTTCCAAAAAAAATAAAAACAGGATGATCGAGCACATATCCCACTGTAGTTATTGTATGAAGGAATTCCAGTTTATTCTTGAGATCCATAGGAATGAAAAAAAACTTATTCAGAAAATAGCCCCTCTTTTTGACAGCCATTCCCAGAAAAGGCCAGATATCCTAAAGAAAAAAGCCCTTTTCCCTTTCCCTTTTCGGCAAAATAGATGGAATCATGCGGTTTTTGCGGCCGGAGCAGTCTTGATAGTGGTCGGAAGTCTGACTCTCTATTTCTTAATCCAAGGAGGGCTTGGACAAAAATTCCGGGGAACAAATATCGATCACATCATGCTCATTAAACCCGTGCACAATAAAAGCACCAAAATACCAATCGTGTTCCAGTGGAAAAAAATGATAAACGCAGAATACTATATCCTTGAACTCTTCGATGACACGCTGTTTCCCATCTGGAAGAGTTGGGAAATCCATAAAAACAAATTACAGCTGCCCCGGGAAACAATTGAGAGTCTTTCCTCAGGCAAGAGCTACTACTGGTTTATAACAGGTTTCTTTCCTGGGGACAGGAAAATTGAATCTTCGCTAGAACAGTTCATTTTTTTGGGACAAGTGAAGTCGCGAAATCGCCGTTGAGAACAAAAGCTGCCCAGTAGTGGGGATGAGAGAACCTTGATCTCATCATCTTCAACTTCGCCAACCGAAGGGCCTGGGCTTTGCTATATCCTTGAAATAAATATTCATAGAAAAAATTCATAAATTTTGATGTCGATTTGTCATGAATTCTCCACAGAGATGTCACTACAGACTGTGCTCCTGTATAGAAAAATATTCGTGGTAAACCCAAAATTCCCTCCCCTCGCTCCAGCTTTCCTTTTCCAGTTTGACATGCAGAGAGTACAATCAATTCCGCGTTCATTTTTAAGTTGTAGATTTCCCTAACCTGCAAAAATCCATCCTCTTCTCCTTTTTTTCCTCTAGACAACACAAGTGACGAACGGAATTGAAAATTTTCGTCCAGGAGCCCATGGCACGCAAAATGAATGACTTGATAATCTGTCAAAGACAGTTTTTTTATTAATGCCTCATTAGCCTTCTTATTTAGATAGATCGCCCTGTTTTCTTTCGGGAAAAACTTCACAATATTTCTCGCCTCCTTTCTACTGAAAGGAAGAGGTGACAGATCAAATCCCTGTCCAGCATACAGTTCGTCAATTAAGGCCTTTGGGCGAGAGATAGATTTTTTCCTCGTATTATCAACGTTTAATATGGGGTTACCGAATACCAGGATACTAGGAGTCGAAAATCCAGGTTGAGTTCTCTCCAATAAGAACAACAGCGATGAACAAGAAGGTGCATAGGAAATCTTGAATTGTTCGACAAGATATTGTTCCTCATGAAGTCCTTTTCCAGGTGGAGTTTTCAACGTTTCAAAGGGAAGATAATAGAGGATACCGTCTGGAATAATTATGACATTTTCTATTGATGGTGTTATGGCGTCTTCGACAGGCGAAAAGAGGCTGTCATAAAGACGGTTCGCCGCAAGAATCCCATTGAACTTCCCGTGGGGAGGATCAGAGAGAATCTTCAGATAAGCTCGCAGCGACTCTCCAATTTTTTCTCTTGAGGGAAGAGTAAATAAATGTGTTTGAGTTTTGGTAATAACAAGACCATAGGATATCTTTTCTCCAAGAAAGTATTCAACTACGGCTGATTGGTCGTCCAGGAGATCACGTTGGACACGTTCCAATGGGATGGGTTCGGGAGAAACCAAACTCATTACATTGGGATTTTCGGCCCTGATCCAAGATAAAAGCAGAAGGTATCTTTCTTCAGCATCATGAAGCTTCTCGTTCAATTTTTGTCTTTGTCCTTGGAGCAGGTCAGGCTCTGAAAGCCGTTGAACACAGAAAGATATCTCCGAGGTAATGCGTCTTTCCTTCTGGTCTAACTCCGGGGACAACTGTTTGACAAGATCAGCCCTAGATTCACCTAAGCTCTCCAGAAATGCCCTTGCTTTAGCCTGCTCAATAATCTGAAAAATCTGTTGTGTATTGAACCCCAAATCCGATTTTTGGCCTGATCTGTACAAGAGATTAATAAGAGACTCATAGACTTTGATTTTGTCACGAACAAATCCTGCTTTGAAGGAATCCAGGGAGATACGACTCCTGATACGATCAATATACCTCAAAGAAGCTGTATAGCTCTCCATAGCCCTGGTCATTTTCTGTTCCTGTTCATAGCATAATCCCAAGCCATAATAGGCTTCCCACAGGATGTACCCGCGGCCAAGCCGAAGTCCCAGATCAATAGAAAGTTTATAGAGTTTTTCGGCCTCTTCAAAAACACATAATTCTAAATAAACCTTGGCAGTATTATTTAAAATCATGCAGTGAGCTTCCAGATATGTAAATTCCTCTGTCAGGGAAACAGAAAGGTGAAAATATTTCAGGGCTCTATCAAAATCCTTAAGTGTGGAATAGACAACACCGATATTGTTCAATACCTCGATTTCGGTTTTTGTATCACCGCTGATCCTGGCAATATTCAGCGATAGAAGATAGTAATACAACGCCTCTTTCATTAACGTCGTTTTGTCTGTCAGCATACTACGGAGTCGAAATGTTGTTCCGATATTATTCATGTCTTGAGACACATAAATTGGATTTTCAAGCTTTGTATCAAGGGATAATGCTCTCTTTAAATATTCCAGAGATCGGGTGAAGTTTCCGATTCTCCTGTAAAGGATTCCGATGTTGTTCAAGCAGGCCGATTCATCGATCTCGCTCTTTAGATCCACTGCAATATCCAGTGCTTTTCCATAATGAAAAAGAGCTTTGGAATAATTCTCGGTTTTCTGATAGTAAAGCCCCATATTAAGCAGGCATTTCCCCTCTTCTCTCTTATGATAAAGATCTCTCGACAGTTCCAGTGCACGAAAACTGGATTTATAAAAATCCTGAAGACGGAAAAGGCCCAAGTATGTTACGCTGAGCTGCCTACAGCATTTGAGCTCATGCTCTCTGCTCCCTTTCTCTTTAGACAATTGAATCGCATTTTGAAAACTGAGAATGGATTTCTCATTTTGATTTAATGCGCGGTATTCTTTCCCTTTTGTATAATAGTCATAAATATCAAGAAATGCCTGGCAGTCCACCATCTCTTTCGAATATTTATTTTTTCTGGCATGCAACAATGCTTGAGTGTAGCTCAAGAAAGACTCCTCCATTTGTCCCCTATTCCAGTAAATCAGGCCCAACTTTTTAAGGCACTCCATTTCCCTTTGATTATCCCCTAACATCCGTGCCATCTCCAAACTTTGCTTAAAGTCTTCAAGGGCCTCGTCAAAAATACCTTTTCGGAACTGGCGTTCCCCTTCCGCCATTTGCATCAAAAGGTTTTCGTTCCGAGATAACATTTGAGAAGGAAAGATACCGGGCAGATCACACATGAATACAAAAAAGAGGAATACAAGAAAAAACAAGGTTATCTGTCGCGTGACGTTATTGTGAATCATCCCCTTAACCAACATAAAACATATAGTCGTAACCGTTCATGAAGTCAATACAATTTAGCCATGTGTCTGTGCATATTTCTTCAATCCTCATACTCTCTCGGCTTCTAACGTTGCATTTATTAGACGTATAAACTACCATCATATTCTCACTTTTTAAAAAAAAGGAGATAGGAAAATGAAGATAATGAGCCTCGTTTTACTTGGCCTGCTGGTTCTAAGTCTCTCCGGCCTCTCCTCTGAGCAGCGGCCAAGGATGAGAGAGTTTGGGATCAAAACAGGAATTCTTAAACCTGGGAAATTAAATGCCATCACCGATGTGGAAGGTGTAAAAGTCGGACACGTCACCCTTATTAGTGGAGATAACGTCCGGACCGGAGTGACGGCCATTCTCCCTCACGGGGGAAACATTTTCCTTGAAAAAGTCCCTGGAGCCACCTTTGTCGCCAATGGATTCGGCAAACTTACGGGAAGCATCCAGATTGAAGAGCTGGGAAATATCGAAACCCCCATAATCCTGACCAATACTCTAAGTGTCCCGACCGCAGCCAATGCGCTCATAAGCTATACACTGGGACTCCCTGGAAACGAGAGAGTGGGCTCTGTCAACGTGGTTGTCGGGGAAACCAATGACGGACGGCTCAATGACATCCGCGGCAGACACGTTAAAGAGGAGCACATATTTGAAGCTATTAAAATAGCTGCCTCGGGAGCCGTCGAGGAAGGCAATGTCGGAGCCGGGACAGGGACAACCTGTTTAGGTTATAAGGGAGGCATCGGCACATCTTCTAGAAAACTCCCGGAAGCTCAGGGCGGTTATACCGTGGGCGTTTTGGTCCAGACAAACTTCGGAGGTATTCTCCAGATCGGAAATATCCCCGCAGGCCAAAAATTGGGCCGTCATTACATGAAGGACGCCTATGACGATACTCCGGAAGGATCATGTATGGTTATTGTCGCTACGGATGCCCCTCTTAACAGCCGGAACTTAAAGAGGCTGGCCAAGCGGGCTATTTTGGGAATCCCAAGGACCGGAGGATTTTACTCCAACGGAAGCGGAGATTTCTGCATTGCCTTCTCGACCGCTCCGGAACTGCGCATCCCCTACCGGACAAAGGAAAAGACGAGAAAAACTGCGGTTCTCTGGAACCACCAGATGTCCCCTCTGTTTCTAGCTGCTGCCGAAGCCTGTGAAGAAGCCATCCTGAATTCTCTGTTTAAGGCCCAGACAATGGAGGGGAACGGCAGCAAAATGGACGCGCTTCCTCTGGATAAACTCAAAGAAATCATAAAAGAAACATCCAATAAATGAAAAAGACAATCGGGATCCTGGGCGGAATGGGGCCGGAAGCCACAGCCTACATGTACTCCCTTATAATCAAGCACACCCAGGTGGAAAAAGATCAGGATCACATACGGATTTTTATCTCCAGCCATCCGGAAACTCCACCAAGAACAGAGGCTATACTCCAGCAGGGACTCAGCCCGGTTCCCTTTCTCATTGAGGGCGTAGAGCGTCTCAAGAACGCAGGGGTTGATTTTGTCATTATGCCGTGTGTGACGGCCCATTATTTTATGCCTCAAGTTTTTGCACAAATCGATGTTCCGTTTTTAAGTTTGATCGATGAGGCTGTGGACTGGGCCAAAGAAAATATATCCGGTCTAAAAAAAGTGGGGCTTCTTTCGAGCACGGGCACACAGGTCTCGAAGCTCTTCCAAAACAAATTCGAAGAGGCCGGGATTAAAGTGTTGGCTCCCGGGGGAAAAGATCAGCAAAAAGTGATGCGTGCTATTTTTGGAGCCGGCGGGATAAAGGCAGGATTCTCGTCAGACCCTTCTAAAGACGACATCATCCGGGCCGCAGAGAAGCTGATAGCCGGGGGAGCAAAAGCCATAATCGCAGGATGCACTGAACTGCCGCTTGTTCTTAAGGCCTCTGATATTTCTGTCCCTCTTATAGAGCCCATGGACATCCTGGCCCGAAAGAGTATTCTTGAAGCCGGATACAAAGTGCGATAGACTAAAAAAAACAATGCCCGGCAAAGAAAAGGACAAAGAGCCGAAAGGGAAACCCGCCGAAACATTTTCTCTTCCCGGATTACATAAAAAGACCGTCTCTCCCCTTAACGATCCTGTCTGGCGTCTTATCCTGCTCATTCTTGGAGGAAGTTTTCTTACCTGGGGGCTGCGGATACTCCTGGGAACCAAATCAGGTTTGGCTATCTGGTGTGTTGCACTTATTGCCCTGGCAACATGGGTAGTCGTAATCCGAATGCTGCTGCTTGAAACTAAGTTTAAGAAGATCTGGGTCATGCTGCTGACTGTTGGATTTATTTTCCTGATACTGATAGTGGTGGTTCCCGCATTTGTCTATGTCTCGGGATCCATTGCTTTTGCCTTCCTGCTGTTTCGCAGGTATAAAACCTTCAGACATTTAACTTCCCGCCGCAGGGCCGCCTTTTTTATGCTGGCTCTTTTGGCTTTTGCGCTGCTGACAGTGGGCTTTCCTGCCGGGGTGGAAAATACACCTGAAAAGGTCTTAACAGAAGTTATTACCGGAGAAACCGCTGAATACGAAATGACCACGCGGTTTGAAATAAATCTGGCCAAGTACGGTGTATGGTCATTGAGGCTTTTCTATTTTTTCAGTCTATTTAACCTTTTTTTCGCCATCCGCCTGCAGTTTATGAAAATCCGGCCGAAATTGGCCGTAAGCTCATTTTTAATAACAGTCGTGCCCCTTCTCCTTGTTATAATGATGGGCATTCTCATCATATACTTCTCACTGGGTTTAAACCGGGCCGCCCGCGCACAGACTATTTTCTACGATTGGGCCGAGATTGCAGCACTGGATAAAAATTTCGTCCATGTTCTCTCAAGTACATCCTTTACTTACGAAAAGGCAGGAGAGGAGCTTCTTGAACACGGTGATTTACCTGTCTGGCTGCCGGAATTTCTCCAATCCATTGAGACTGAAAAGGAATTTACTTCAATCTGGGAGGCATCGGAGAGCGCTAAATATTTTTGGATCGACTCAGAGCTCTGGCTCCTGGTTTTTAGCAGAGGGGAAGCAGAAAACCTCCATCTTTCAGGCGGAATAGTGGATGAAAAAATGATGAACCGGATGGCCAATATTCTCCACAGCGACGTCAAACTCTCACTCACGAATCCAATCAGCATTACTGTAATGGGTGAAGGGAAGGTCATCGGGCTAAAAACCGAGGATATTGATCCTTTGAAAAGGGAAATTTCCGGGAAGTACCAAAATAAAGATATAGTCAAAACACTGCCTGTTGAAATGGACGCTCCTTTCTTGGAAAAAAAGCTTTACTCAGGAATGAGCCATCTGGATGTCACCTCTCTTTCTTCAGGCAAATTCGAGGATCTCAACATTCTTCTTCTCACAGAAGGAAGTGTGAAGAGTTTTATGCTGGATTTGGTTTCTGAAAAAAACCCATTGAGTATAGTGCTTCTCGTAGGCCTCTTGGCGATGGCGCTTGTCCTCCTTGTTCTCGAAGCTTTCGCCCTGTACTTTGGAGTCCGGATTACTGGAGGAATCACATCTGCGGTCCGGTCTCTCCACCGAAGCACTCAGCGTGTCGCCGAGGGAGATCTTGACGCCTATATCGAAATTCCCAACGAAGATGAACTGGGTGACCTGGCTGTCTCTTTTAACAAGATGACCGCGGCCTTAAAGATTGGACAGGAAGAGGCTCTAGCCCGGAGGCATCTTGAACAGGAACTGAAAACAGCCCGGGACATCCAGGAGAAGCTCCTGCCCGATGAAATGCCCCAATTTCCGGGGTTTGAGATCACCGGAACAAACATTCCCAGTCTTCAGGTTGGAGGGGATTATTTTGATTTTATTGAATTGGAAACCGGGCATCTGGGAATAGCGATTGGAGATGTGTGCGGAAAGGGAATCCCTGCCGCCCTATTGATGGCCAATCTTCAGGCGGGCCTGCACGGCCAGGCTGTCGGACCCACGGAGATCGCCTCTGTCATCACTCGCATGAATGATCTTCTCGTCAGGTCATCCGATATCAACATGTTTGCCTCTTTTTTCTACGGAGTCCTGGACCGCAATCTATCCACTTTTACTTCAACAAACGCCGGGCACAATCCGCCTCTTCACTTTCGGGAGAACGGAGATTACAAGAAACTTAAGGCCAACGGGCTTATCATCGGTTTCCTGCCTGACCAGAAATACGGGCAGCACACGTCTAAAATCGAAGAGGGAGATGTGCTCGTGCTCTATACCGACGGAATTACAGAAGCCGTCAGAGATGCTTTGGACGGGGAAGACAAATACTTTGAAGAAGCGCGTTTGATAAATGTAATAAACAGGAACCTGGATAAGTCGGCCCGGGACATTCAGTCCGCCATCCTTGAAGCGATAACATCCTTTACGGCCGGGGCTCCACAAAACGACGACATCACCCTGGTTGTCATCAAACGCACTAAATCTTCAGCCTAATATTTATTAGGACTCTTTAATCCCACTACCTTTCCAGGTACGCCTGGGACTATAAAAATACGCGGTTGCAGGCGTTCTCAATCTAATGAGGAGAGGGCAATCCTGATTCAGATTCCCTCTTCACACAATCTCAGATTCAATAATTCCAAGTGACTTTATATCGCTTCACTGATTCGTACCCCTCTTCGTCTTCTTCAACAGTGTAGAGTTTACTGTTCCTAATTAGATATGGGCGGGTTCTTATTGGAACTTTGACTATAAATTTACCGTCCACATCAAAAACATCATAATAATATCCTTCTCCATCCTCTACTCGCTCATATGTCAATACAAATATCCTGCCTTCATCGTCTGCAATAATCCATCGAAAAGGACAGTGGTATTCAGGTATAGTCATGGTTGCTTTTAATTGAGGTGGAAGCTCCTCCCCTTCCAATCTCTCGTCAACATCTTTCTGAGTAACCTTTATGCGATCATAATCTTTCAATATCTTTCTAATAAGCTTTCCCTCTGAATCAAAAATCTTTAGCTCATAATCTTCCATATACCCGAAAACAATCTGATTACCATTAATGAGATCCCATCGAAAAATTGGAAAAAGAGGATTAAATCCATCTCGTCTAGGGTTAGGCAATGGGGAAGAGCCAAAGGAATGAAGATAATTCATTTCCGGGTCAAATTTTTTTAATTCATATCTCGGATTTTCATCGTCTCTAACAATATCAGTACTAATTATGTTTCCATCGGAATCTAAGTCAGATGGTGTTAACCTATATTCAGCTGATGAGATGCTTCGTTTATATTGTCCATCAAATGAAAAAAAGTCAAAACTAGTATAATTTTGTACTATTATCTCATCTTGATTTGAAATAATCACAACACGAGGAAGAAAAAACTCTCCAGGACCTTGACCCTGCTTACCGAATTTATTTATATACTTTCCATTTTTATCGTAGATTTTTACATTATATTCAATATAATCAAGAACATATATTCTCCCTTCACCATCTATAGTGACAGATTGCACTCCCGAAAACATATATTCCTCACTTCCTAATGCCTCTCCAATGGATAGCTCTTCTTCCAAAACTAAAACATTTTCCTCATAAATGGGCTCTATTGGATTCTTCACTACTACCACTCCATCCCTTTCTTCGATTGTCCCTTCCCATTCGGCTTTTTGTTGGTTGCAGGAAACTAATATAAGAAAGCATGCGATGATAAGAATGAAAACAAATTGTTTTTTCACAAATTCCTCCTGTGATTTTCCCTCTTTCATTATTACGATAATAAAAAGCTTGCAGTTAAGTCAAATGGAGTCGATCAACTTAAGAAACTTAATGGACAAATCGACTGGGGAGCGCTCAGATCGACAGGCTTAATTTCATCTGGAGATAAAAGTTCGCCTTGATCATTAACCATCACATATGAATTTCAAAAAGATCCTGGATTCGTCTTACTTTTCAACAATCGTGAACTGAAAGACTTTTGATCTACTATGATCTAAAAGAAGGAGTTGGTCGTTATGGATATTGATTGAATAGCCAGCCATTTGGAGAGGAATTTCCTGGAGAAGAATACCCTCTGAGCTAAATACTTCCAGTTTGTATCTTTCGGCATTACCATAGTCTTCTATGTTAATATTGTTGAGACTTTTAGTTACGGTGATAACCCAGCTCCTTCCCTTCCCATCAGTCGCGATTCCAAAAGATACCAGGTTCATATTTGGAGCTTGCATGCTCCTTCCTTTCTCATCAGCTGACATTGTTCCTTCAAATATGGGTTTGGTACTATAACCAAGTTTGCGGTCTGCTCTCCATAATAGCTTTCCTTCAGGCGAGTATTTCTCGATCCGATTTTGGTAGATGAATGAGACTAGGAAATTTCCTTCATCATCTACATCGAAATGGAATCGGTTTCCGTGGCTATTAAGAAGATGTGTTCCAAAGTCATGTATCTCGCCGAATTCTTTCTGGAGTTTTCCTTCTCTATCAAAAATCTGTATTAGCTTGAGGTTGGCAGCTTTTTCCTTTGTCCAAGGTGATTTAATCCATCCTCCAATGGCTATCCTCCCTGATGCAAGTATATGGATATCTCCATTTAATGTTGATCTTGGTAGTGAAAAGCTTTTCAACTCTCTCCCTTTGGGATTGAGAATTTTGCATTTCAAACGAGCATTTACATAAATGAATCCTTGAGCAT
>SDBT01011618.1_pt1 | contig 14162 bp, 13 predicted proteins | sample 2277101 | NCBI WGS metagenome assembly SDBT01 (sample SAMN10404973, study PRJNA504765) | marine sediment metagenome | isolation source: marine sediment core GS10_PC15, 103 cmbsf | place: Arctic Ocean: Southern Knipovich Ridge | collected 2010 | reverse complement strand
AGTCGATCAAGCGCACTGGAATAGGGTCGAGAGAGTCGTTTGAAGGAGTGCACTGCTGCGCAAGAGCGCTTAGCTCATCATTTGTTCTCTCCCTAAACTCGGAAAAGGTCTTTTGATGCTTATGGCTGACCTCAGCGCGCCGGATAAAGGAGGGCATCACTTTTGAGAGCTCTTGGTGGCTCTTGCGTCCGATCTCTTGAAGTTCGGAGAGGTTGTGACAATTGAGTCTCTGAATCAGCGTCTCAAAAAAGCGTCCGTTTCCGTAGACGCCCATATTTGTCAGTGCACTGGCTGGCAGAAGGCCGCGCAGGCAGTCGAGTACTTTCGCTCTGAGAGCAGCGGTATAAGCCACCTTTGAGACTTCATGCTCCTTCGGAAACTTCTCCTCCATATACTCTGTCAAGGGAAGGATGAGGCGACCATAGACTTCAAATAGATGGTTACAGACATCGACATAGATATCGCGGTAGGCAGAGGTCATGAGAATCGGTTCGCGATAGAAGAGAAACTCCCCTTCATACTTCTGGTCGAAGTAGATATAACGGGTGGATTTTTCAAGGGGCGAGCCCCCAAGTCGGCTATCTTCAATTATCTTTGCCGCGATCATCGAAACATTTTCCACGGCGAGATGGCCTCCGCCAAGCTCTCCGATGGAGTCATCTCCATAGCCATCAAGGATCCGATCATAAAAGTTCTGCGCTTTTTTAATGGCGATGCTCTGGTCTTCAAGCTCACTGCACTCTGCCTCGCCCCTCGCCCCCGCGATCGAAGCGAATGCCGTCTCATCATTCAGAATAAATTCCTTAAGAAGAAGAGCACGTAGCCCCAAACTTGAGCGAGAGTAACGGGAGAAGAGCGCCCCTTTGATCACCTCGGGAAGATTGCGAAGGCAGAAGATGTTACTCTTGGTATTGGTGACATAGTGGCTAATAATTTTCAGTTGTGACTCATTGAACTCTTCATAGTCATTTAACATCGCTTTGCACTCCTTGTCTCAGCATTAGCAAGAGAGGATACCCTCTTTTGTTTTTTTTGACCATCTGCTATGTTAAATATTATGTTAAGAACATCCTATCAAATTTTAAGGCGAACGCGGCGAAACCGAAAGTCGCCAGCGATCAGGCAGTTAGTGGAAGAGAGCTCTCTTAGCACTAGCGATTTTGTCGCCCCTTTCTTTATTGTTGAAGGAAAGAATGAGCGACAGCCGATAGGCGCCATGCCGGGAGTCGAGAGGCTCTCTATCGACTGCCTCCTTATAGAGGCCGAGATGCTACATGAAGAGGGCGTCCCTGCCATCGCACTCTTTCCTGTGATCGACCCCTCATTAAAGGACGTTGAGGGCTCGGAGGCGTACAATCCTGACTCTCTGATTGTTCAAGCGATCCAGCGGTTAAAAGCGGAGCTCCCCACCCTCACTGTGATCGCCGACGTCGCTCTCGACCCCTTCACCTCACACGGCCACGATGGCATTGTGAATGAAAAGGGGGAGATCGACAACGATTTCACCCTCGATCTCCTTGTAAAGCAAGCGCTCTCTTACGCTCAGGCTGGCTGCGACATTCTCGCTCCAAGCGATATGATGGATGGAAGGGTTCAAGTGATCCGCGAAGCGCTCGATGGCCAAGAGGAGATAAATGTCTCTATCTTAGCATACACCGCGAAGTACGCCTCAGTCTTCTATGGACCCTTCCGAAACGCACTCAAGACGAGCCTCACCTTTGGCGATAAGAAAACCTACCAGATGAATCCCGCTAATATCCAAGAGGCGCTGCGTAGCGCCCTCCTCGATCAAGAGGAGGGAGCTGATATGCTGATGGTAAAGCCCGCTCTCCCCTATCTAGATGTGATAGCCAAGGTAAAAGAAAAAACTCTTCTCCCTGTTGGAGCTTACCAAGTTAGCGGAGAATATTCGATGATTATGGCAGCGCACGAAAAGGGCTACCTCGATGCACAAACAGCTCTTTTGGAATCTCTTATATGCATCAAACGAGCCGGCGCAAGCTTCATCTTTACCTATGCAATCCCCCAAATCCTCGGTTTACTAAATTAATTTTTTCTGCCATCATCAAGAAAGGGAAAGATGGGGGAGGATATGATTGAGAAGGGTAACCAGGTCGCTATTGAATATAGCGTCTTCTTAGATGATGAAACTAAGATAGATAGTAATGTGGGGAAGGATCCCCTAACTTTTCTTTTTGGAGCTCATCAGATCTTGCCAGCTCTAGAAGAGGCACTTAGGGGCCTTGAAGTGGGAGATAGCCGCGAGATCACTCTCTTGCCGGAAGAGGCCTACGGTGATATCAATCCTGACGCCTATAAACGGGTGGAGTCGAAGCTCATTCCTGAAGACCTCTGTTTCGAAGGGGCGCTCCTTGTCGTCTCTGATGAACAGTTTGGAGAGATGCTTATCCGTATCGAGAGTTTAGATGGGGACCATGTGGTGCTCGATTTCAACCATCCTCTTGCAGGAAAGAAGTTGAAGTTTGACATGAAAATTCTCGACGTTAATTAGCGGATGATCGCTCTTCATGCAGGGTGGGGTAGAGGCGCTTGCCAGTGGCAGCGCGGGCAGCGGTGTCGCGCAGCCATACCGATAGGGCGTAGGGAATAAAGGTTCGACTGCTCTTTGTGAGGAAGAGGTCGAGGGGAATGGCAAATGCGATCCCTTTATTCCGATAGCGCGACCCGTTGACCTGATCATTGGCACTGGTCCAACTATACCAGACGTTGAAGTGAAAACCGCTGGGATAGTGGCGACCTATCTCCAAGCGGGCGCCCCAATCTCGGGCGAGGAACTTCCCGATGGTCACCTTGAAATCTAGGTCGAGTGGCTTCAAGTTGTAGTAGAGATCTAGAAAATATTGGTGGCCGATGAAGTGTTCAAAAGTTGGGGTGCGCCCCTTAAACTTGCGCACCCTAGTTGTAAAGCCAACTCCGCGCGTCCGGCGTTTAACAACGCCCGCTCCCTCCAGCCCTACCGCCCAACACTCTCCTACTGGGTAGTAGAGAAGTTCTACCGCCACCCCTGCGTAGGCCGGTTCAAAGTAGCCTGCAACGACGCGCCCATACCAGCCCCCCTTCAGATACTCCCCGCGCTGAATATAGGCCTGCTCTAAGGTCACCGAGTTAGATTGAAAATATCTCACGGAATCGGAGCGGACATTAAGAATTTGAGAGGGGTTAATAAGGTCCCTATCTCCCACATCGGAGATACTAGATTTGATGTTATAAGCTCCCTGAAGTTTATAGTAGAACTGATCGAAAATGTACCCTTCAGGACCTGCAACGACGCCAAAGCTATACTTAAAGTTCCCTGTCGAGCTCCCGAAAAAGGTTAGGAGACGTGGACGCACTGTGAACGTCCAGATCCGTTTCGTCCGATGGTAGAGAAGGCTCCCCTCGTACTTGTTAGGGGGAGGGGTCGGCTCCCGCATCGGCGTTAACGTATGAAATTCAAACTCTCCAACCACCCCATCTCTAAAACGTTGTAGATCGACAGTGCGGAAGCGGTACTCATGTGTAGGAATCCCATCCGCCTCAATGACTACCGTGACACTCGAGATATTTGAAGGGGTCAGCGCTGCTAAGATGCTCTCAATGCGCTTTTTTAGATCTCTCTCCTCTCTATAGAGCAGATTGATCAGCTTGATCCAGAGCCGATCTCCCCTCAGGTAGATGCGGTAGAGGTTGAGTCCTTGCTCTGAAAAGGCAAACGCCAGCTCTTGAGCGACTTCGCGCTCGCTGCGCAGATAGCCCAACGGCTCACTATTGATCGGCGCTCTGTAAAGCGAAGGATTATTCACCTTTGGAAAGAGCCCCTTGGAGGCGCCTAAGTTATAATTCAGGGAGGCAGAGGCGGCGATCTCCTCCCCTCTCAGGCTGCTAACGGTGAGTTGCACCGTATCAAGTAGTGTGGTGGAGAGCCCCACATTGATGCGTGATCTATAACTTCTGCCAGCGGGATGCTCCCAAAAACTCCTCTTGTAATCGATCGCATCCCACTCTGCAAGTAGCGTGAGACGGTTCAGCCCGGGAATGGAACTCTTGCGGAAGGGTGTCCAAGAAGCGCCGCCAAAGATCCCCTTCATGCGCCCCTTTCCCCATCCAACTGTCACTTCCAAATTCTCATCAAGGAACTCCTTTGTCGCAACAATATAAAACGCATGGAAACGTCTTGTGCCGTAAAAATCTTCGAGGCCGACAGCGATCTCAGGAAAGTAGGGGAAGCCATCTTCCTTACGTAAGACTCCAAACTTAATGTTAGCTCCCCGATCGGAAAAATCTCCAAACCCCATCTCTCCCATCGCAGGATCGGGGATACCGATATAGACTCTGTAGTTGATTCCAAACTCTAGACGACTGAGGAGCTGAAGTGTCGCAGCATAGTTTCGATAGGGAGGTAGATAGGAGAATCCCAGCGCGACCATTCCCGCCTCACTCATCCGCGCCGAGGGCATGGTGAAGTAGCCTCCCATCAGCGAATAGTTGTAGTGGTAGGGAAGTCTGTCGTTGATCTCCTTATCAATCTCATCGACCAGAGCCAGATCTTTAAATAATAGGGAGAGCTCCCCTTCAGCAAAGAGGGGTGGAATCATTAAAATAATAATTAGACAACAGAATTTAAAAAACACTTTTTACAAACACTTAAAGTTAAAAAGTTAATTAAGTTCGCAATTAAGTGAGAAAAAATCAAGAATTTTGTGAGTAAATTATTTAATGTGAGAATGATTTATAAAAAAATATTTTTGTTGTCGATCTTCTTTAACAAAAACCGCTTTTTGTTTATTATCTGCAGGTAAATATTAAAGAGGAAATTATGAAAGCAGAAATCATCGACTTCGAAAAGATCTTAAACGCCGCTATCGCGACGTCTAGAGAGAAAAAAATTAAAGAGGAAGCTCCAACGATGCTTCTTATCAAATTCTTCAACGATCAAGAGAGTGGACTGTAGCCATTCAAATGGCCTCAGTTAGTTGATCGATCATAAGGAGAAAAAACCACAGAGATCACAGAGACCACAGAGAGAGGTTAAATAATCAGGCGCTTGATCCCTTCTTTTAACATCTTTACATTAAAGTTGATGAGTAGACCTCTGCGACAATCAGATGGCTTCAGGTATGAAAGAAGTTGTGCTTCATGAATAGCAACTAACTCTTATGCAGACTTGATTTCTCAGATCCAAGGGATCCGACACCCTCTCTGTGGTCTCTGTGATCTCTGTGGTAGTTAATTTCTGAGTATCCCAAGGGTTCATATGACATTGTTACCTAAAAAGGCCTGTTTTTGAACACGTCAAAATTTATCTTATAGAGAGTTAGCGTGTTCCTCTACTTTTTTAGATCGAAGCTTTTTTTTGAATGGCTAAAGTCCAGAGAGATTGATCATTCGTAATATTGCGCTGAATAGCCCCTCTGTCCCCTCTGAATAATTTCAACCATCTCAATCTTCGAAGGGCAGAGGAAGGCTGGCAGAGCAAAATCCTCTGGCGAGACTTCGAGCAATCCCAACTTTTCAGCTCTCTCAAAATCTTCCGCAAGCAGAGCCTTGATGAGTGGTAGGGTGTGAATAGGTAGTGGCATCACCCGATCATAGATAGAGCTATCGACAAATGCCCGCTCTTCTCCATGTTGAAGGGTGGTAAATTGCGGGCTCTTTCCCCGCGTTAGATAGGCCTTAGTGGCGCTATACCCTTTGCGGCTCACTCTGAGGAAGTGAAAGAGCTCTCGCTTCTCTCCTCCCTCGGGAAGAGCGCAGAGGATTTGATGGGTGAAGCCTAAAAAACCATTCGGCTCCACCTTCACTCCCATGAGTGGATCTCCAGAGATGTAACGGACTCCCTCTCTACCGCCCACAAGATCGAGAATATTTGTCCCACGATTGACTCGGAAAAATCCGCGCCTCTCTTCCTCCATCCCCTCTCCTGCAACGCTGATCACACGAGTCGTCTCATAGACCCCTTTTGTAATAAGCTTTCCAACTGCAGCTACATCAGAGACATCTAGACTCCAAACCACCTGATCCCTCTTGAGAATAGGATGGAGTGCGGCGATGTGCACTGATGGATTCGCAATGGGATGGGGCCCAGCGCCACTATGCCTCTCAACTGATGCGGCGTTTATAAAGGGGGGGAAGGTGCAACCCTTCTTATAAATTAAATGAACGGGACAGAAACGGGCCAATACTTCAAGCCCTGCAGAAAACTCCTCTTCTCGCCCTTCCACTTGCAGCTCTGAAGGCGGGGCGAAAGGAGCAGACTCAAGAGCTTTTACAAAGATCACATCAGGAAGGTGATCAGGATGTGCTAAGCGATCGCAGGGAAGCATGCGGATATGGGGCAAGAGCCCCCCCTCCTTCAAGCGCGCCATAATCACACTCGGATCAGATTGAACCGCTAAGGGTTCATGTTCTACAACTTTCTGCTCGCGATCAGTTTCGATAACGATAGAGAGGATACGCCTCTTTAGACCGCGCACTACCTCACTGATTGTTCCTGAAGCAGGAGAGACAAAAAAACGGCCGGGAACCGACTTATCTTCCACTAGAGGCTCTCCCCCCTCTACGCGCTCACCCTCCTTCTTAAGAAGAGTGAAACGCAACGCTTCAAAAGGGGATAGATCTAGGGCCACCCTCTTTGAAAGGGCAAAAGTTTTGAGGGCGCCTTCTGGAACTCCCCCAAGGGGAATATCGAGGCCGTCTTTAATGCGAATCTCCATAACCTATCCAAAGTTGCGGAATCTATTAGCTATTAGACTTTAAGAGTGGAGGAAAGGTTGGCATTTTGTCAAAGATTAGCTTCGCCCTCGCATTAGAGATCTTTGCAATAGTCAGACCGCTAATTATGAGAACTGCTAGCAGTATAATCAGCGTCTCGGGCTTGGGCTCCCACCTGAGAGCTTTTTGAATGGGGAGAGGAAGTGTATGCTTAATATTCTTATAGAACTCACTTACCTTCTTTGACTCATACAGATAGCTATTCTCATGACTTAGTTCAACTCCATTGATTCCCAGTGCGCTCGTTATATTTTTATTCCTCTCAACCGTATCGGTATCGAGAAAAGAGAATTCGATAATATCCATTTTTGAGTTTAACAATTTGACGTTGAACTCTTTGGTAGGCTCACTCGTAGGCTCGCTCTCTGCTACCGCCCTAGGGAACGTTCTAGGAGCAAAACGCCGTTTTAAAAACTTACCAAACTCCCTCAATTGATAATCTGCAATTTTAACCCCATAGTCTCTAATGATAAAAGTTCGAAACTTATCTCTTTGCAGTCTACAACTATCAAAAGGGAAATAGTTATGAAAAAAAAATCCATCAATAACGTTACTTGAATCCTTTGTCCATCCAAATTTACTATTTTTTGGGGTAAAATTCTGATTTATTTCACATAGCTGGGAATAATGATTTTTCTCCTCAGAATCCATAAGGATAGCGTGTAAAGCTGGAAGATGTGTTTTAATTCCAGCAAAAGTAAAGGGTGGGGGTATCGCCATAAGTCTCATTCCTTTTTTTTCGATCTCTTTAGGGAAGAATCATAAGGGAAATTTGGATAAAGCTCAATGCAACAATTTTTTTTAATGAACTCCGCCCTGAAGGAGGCGCTCTTCTTTTTCTTGATAAAGGTTCTTAATTGCAGATAATTGTGGAAATTACTATAGTGTTCATTGTGCAAAGAAGGAAAAACGTCAATGAGCTATTTAGATCAGTTTCAAAAACATCTCAGAAACCATGACTACCCCTCCTTTCTCGCCTTGTGGGAAGAGTACTGCATGGGAGATGAGGTAGATGGAGAGGAGTTAAAGCGTGTCTTATCGGGAGTGAAAAGCTCTGAGATCGCGTTGCCCTTCGGCCGTCATGTGGATCAGGCTCTTGACCTATGGGAGCAGATCAAAGAGACCGATCTCGGACATGAGATTTTTAGGTATATTCTCGATCTTCAAACCACAAATGCTCCTTCGCTTGCCGAGCTGACTCTCAGCTATTTAAAGATGCGCAATAGCGACGATCCCTACTATGATGACAAGATCCGCCTGATTGGATTAAGAGAGGCGGACAACTTTCAGGGAGCAGTCAGAAATTATGAACTTCTCACCCATATGAAAAAGGGTAACTATGTCTTTCATACAGGGGGATGGGGAGTTGGTGAGATTATGGATATCTCTTTCTTGCGTGAGCAGCTTGCTGTCGAATTCGACTTCGTTCCGGGAACGAAAGACCTCTCCTTTCAGAACGCTTTTAAAACGCTCATCTCTATCCCTGTTGAACATTTCCTAGCAAAGCGATTTGGACAACCGGATGAACTAGAAGAACTTGCAAAGAAAAATCCTGTTGAAGTGATGCACATCCTACTACGTGACTTAGGGCCCTCCACAGCGGCGGATATTAAGGAGGAGCTGTGCGACCTCGTAATTCCAGAGGACGAGTGGGCGCGCTGGTGGCAGACGGCGCGTTCTAAGGTAAAGAAAGATACGATGATCGAAACGCCAAGCGACATCCGCAAACCCTTTAAATTGCGTGAGGCAGAAGTTCCCCATGAAGAGCGCCTTCAGAAAGCACTCGAGACAAAACCGGACGCCACCACCCTCATTCAGATGGTCTATTCATTTTTGCGCGATTTTCCACAGACACTAAAGAATGAAGCGTTCAAAAAGCAGCTGCAAGAGCATATCAAAGAGGCCCTATCGACTGAAGAGCTAACCGATGCTGAAGAGCTGCAATTACACTTCTTCATGGAAGATCTTTCGCAGCAGAAAAATTACCTTCCCACAAAAGAGCTCATCAAGCGCTTCTCTTCGCCTGAAGATGTGGTGAAAGCTGTAGACATTATGGCCTTCAAAAAACGCATTTTGCTAGCCGCCCACTCACTTCGCCCCGATTGGGATGAGCTCTTTCTGAAAATCCTTCTGACCTTGGATCAGAATCCTCTTCGAGATTACGTCTTAACAGAGCTCATCAAGGCGAAGAGAGTGGCGGATGTGATGAAAAAGCTTGATGAGGCCCTAGCCTTCCCCACCCGCTATCCCCAGGTTCTTCTCTGGTACTTTCAGAAAATCATGCGCAACTCCTCTCTTCCCTACTCGGATCAAGAGGGAAAAAACCGTTTTTTCGAAGCGTTCCTTATCTTGCTCAGCAGATTAGAGCAATCTTCTGGACACCGAGAGTTCATCAAAAAGATGCACACCTTCCTCACCTCAGGACGCTTTAGCAATGTCCGCAAGATCCTAGAAAAAACCTCTAAGAATGAAGCGAAAGAGTTCTTACTCCTTGTCACTAAATGCCAGACCCTAACCGATCACGATAAAAAGATTTTCCACTCACTAGCTGAAGTGATCCACCCCTCTCTTGCTAAGCTCAGCAAAAAATATACTCTAGAGGAGCAGGGTGAAGAGAACACTATTTGGACGACAGAGAGCGGTTATACAAAACTCAAAGAGCGGATTGAGCAGATCTCCACCGTTGAAACAGTGAAAAATGCTAAAGAGATCGAGACAGCGCGCGCCCATGGTGACTTAAGAGAGAATGCTGAATTTAAAGCGGCGCTAGAGCGACGAGATCGGCTACAGAGTGAATTGAAGACCCTCTCCGACCAGTACAATAACGCGCGTATTTTAACCAAAAATGATGTCTCGAAAGATCTTATCGGTGTCGGTGCGGTGATTGAGTGTCAAGCTGAAGATGGTAAGAGAGTCTCCTACACCCTCCTCGGTCCTTGGGAGGCCGATCCTGAACAAAATATTCTCTCCTTCCAATCGAAGCTGGCACAATCGATGATGGGTCATAAGGTTGGGGATGAAATCTCCATAAAGGGAAAGAAAATGATGATCTCAAGCTTGCAAAATTATTTCGAACACGAGTAATATTACCCATTATGGAAATTGTAATCGCTTCATTAAACCTACATAAAATTAGAGAAATCCGCTCAATTCTGAAGTCGGAGCTCCCCTTTGACTTTCTCACTCTTTTGGATTTTCCAGACTACAAGCAGCCCGAAGAGAGCGGCAGCACTTTTGAAGAGAACGCCTTCATAAAGGCGACCCACGCTGCGCGCGCCTTGAAGCGCTGGGTGATTGCAGATGATTCAGGGCTTGTCGTCCCCGCACTTCAAGACCGTCCCGGTGTCAAAAGTAAACGCTTCTCGAGCGAAAATGCCACAGATAGGGATAACCGCGAAAAGCTGATCAAAGAGCTTGAACTCTTGCCAGAGAGCGAACGCTCGGGCTACTACGCTTGTGCTCTTGCACTCGCTTCACCAGAAGGCGTTCAGAATCAGGTCCTCGGCCGCTGCGAAGGATCTCTTCTGGTCTCTTCACGAGGGAGTCAAGGGTTCGGATATGACCCGCTCTTTCTTAAACTCGATTATAATATGACCCTCGCCGAGATGAATGATGAGACAAAGAATAAAGTCTCTCACAGACGAAAAGCCCTAGATAAGCTCCTCCCCTTTCTAAATCAACTCCCAAATTAATGCGCTACTTAATCGATGGCTACAACCTCTTCTTCAACATCCAGAAGAGCGTCCTTCCATTGCAACAAAAACGAGAAAAGTTTCTCGAAGATCTTGATAGAGAGATCGCCCTCATAAAGATGGACGCCACCCTCGTCTTCGATAGCAACCAAGAGCATACAGAGTCCTTCCCCTCTTCGAAAAAAATGCAAGCGCTGGAGGTGGTCTTCTCACCTAAACACCTCTCCGCTGACGCCTATATTTTGGAGCTTCTCTCCTGGAATAGCCATAACACAACTCTCGTCACATCAGATCGCGAGCTCTCTCTAAAAGCGACCCATCTGGGAGCTACAACGCAGCCTATCGAAGAGTTTATCGCCCTGCTTTTGAAGCGGGGTGCAAAAAAAACGGCCCAAATCGAGGAGAAGGTCGAACTACGCGAGTCAAATGCAAATATGCAGCGCCTGCTTAAGATCTTTGAGAAGAAACTACGCGATGATGAAAACGCCTAAAAGTTGCTGAGTCTAACTCTTTTAATCTCTGATCAAGAGGTGTGATCACGACTCCACCAAGTTCCAAGCAACTCTCGATCACCTCATCCTCACTCAAGAGAATAGAGACGTGGCCAGGAGAAAAAATTAAGTCGAGAGGCTGCAGCTCCTCTCTCGAAATCTCATCGCCCAAGAGCCTCTGCTCACTCGTATTACGCGGCACGCAGCCATCGACAGCTTCATATAGGAGCCCCGAACAGTCGACACCTCTAAAGCTCCAATGCGCTTCCTCTAGTGGGGAGAGCTCCCTTTGAGGAGGGTAGTAGCTTCTCCACTCGGGGATGCCTGCTGCATAGTTTCCTCCCCAAACATAGGGAAGCCCCAGAGACTCCTTCATCCGTTCCAGGATTAATTCTACTGAAGGAGCTTCTCTCTTTAACGGGGGAGGAGCGCTCCCTTGCAGAGAGCCAAAGCGTTGGTCGACAAAAAGTGAAGAGGCGGTGTAGTCAGCGCTCTTCACCTCCAAAATATGCTCATCTTTCGATTGAACCACCTCTAAAAACATTCCAGGAAGAGCGATCATTTCAACAGCGCGCACAAGATTCTGCTCATCGAATGGAGAAGCGCCCCCATAGATTTTTCTAAAGTCGGGTCGATTTAATAGTGGTGTAGCTCTTTCGACAATAAAATAGGACATAAAATTCTCGTGCAAAAAATAGCATACCACACTATATTTAAAACATTCAAAACCTAAGGTGTAGCATGAGGGTTACTATGAAAACACTATTCCGACTTTCTTTCTTAATCCCACTCATTGCACTCTCACTAACAGGGTGTAAAAAAGGTGCAAATTCTTCTTCTACTTCAGGCTCATCCAACCAGAACATAGCCATTAATATCACGACCGAACCTCAATCTCTCGACCCACGAAAGGCGCGTGCTCTTGCTGACATGAATCTGATCCGCATGTTTATGGAGGGACTCACTAGAATCGATAAAAGTGGAAAACCAACGCTTGCACTCGCTAAAAAAATGGAACTATCTGACGACCTCATGACCTATACATTCACCCTCAAAGAGAGTCAGTGGTCGAATGGAGATCAACTCACAGCCCAAGATTTTGCCTACGCTTGGAAGAAGAGCCTCTCCCCAGAGTTCAACTCACCAAACGCAAATATGCTCTATGTGATTAAAAATGCAAAAGAGGCAAAAACCGGAAAGCTCCCCTTGAGTCTTGTCGGCATTGAAACCCCCGATGCTAAAACGCTCGTTGTGAAGTTGAACCATCCAACCCCCTACTTTCTAGAACTCCTCTCAAATCCAATCTACTTCTCAGTAAATAGTGCTGTAGACCGCGGCAACTCACACTGGGCAGAAAACCACGCCACCTATGTGGGGAATGGTCCCTTTCTTATTCATGAGTGGAGACATCACAATGTTATCGATGCGAAGAAGAACGACCGCTACTGGGATAAGAAAAAAGTGAAAATTTCAGACCTTAGAATGGTGATGGTCACTGAAGATACCGGATTCAATATGTTCGCTGCTACAGAGTTGAACTGGGATGGCTCTCCCTTTTCAACAATTCCCGTCGACGCCATCCAAGATCTTAGAGAAAAAGAAAAACTGCAGATTGTTCCTGTCTTAGCGACGCAATGGATCCGTATCAATGTCGAACATGGATCTCTCCGATCGAAAAAGCTTCGAAGAGCTCTCGCCTTTGCCATCGACCGTCAAGCCCTAGTCGACCATATCGCACAAGGCAATCAGATCCCAGCAACTGGAATCGTTCCATTAGCAATGGGGCTTCAAACTAAGCCCTTTTTCACCGACGGCGATGTCGCTATGGCGCGCGAACTATTCAACGAAGCTCTAGAGGAGCTGGGAACTACTGTCGACAAACTCACTCCGATTACACTGATGTATAAGGGCTCTTCTGCCAATCGCAACCACCTCATCTCTCAAGCGATCCAAGAGCAGTGGCGCAGCGCATTTGGCATTCATATCACCCTTGAGTCTGTTGAACACAAAGTCTTCTTCGATCGAGTCTCGAAGAGAGACTATAGCTTATCCTTAGGGAATTGGTTTGCCGACTTCAACGATCCCATAAACTTTCTTGAAGTATTCAAGTCGAAGAGCGTGGGAACTAACAATACAAACTGGGAAAATCCTAGCTACGCCGAACTTCTTGAAACCTCATCTTACTGTCAAGACTTGAGTGAGCGTCGCGCCCTCCTAAAACAGAGCGAAGAGATTATCATCGGTGAGATGCCCGTGATTCCGATCTTTCATTTCACTATGCACTACATCCATGATAGCGCACTAAAGGATGTCCTCCTCACTTCCATGGGAAGTATCGACTTCAAGTATGCTCACCTAGAAGATAGTGATTAGGAAGGAGGTCTCATGAAGCTCACCCTCTTTCTATCTCTTCTCATAACGGGAAGCGCCTTTGCTGGCTCAGTTCGGATAATGAACGATACTTCAGACACTCTCTCCGCAGAGATCTATTCAGCAGATGGAAACAAGAAGGGAATGATCACAGTTCCTGCGCACACCAATGCTACCTGGCAAGATGCCTCTGGTGGAACCTACGTCTGGTCGCAAACTCCCTATCGCGTCATCTTTATCTGCACTAAGTCAGGCGATCAATATGGAATTGTCGATGGAGTCCAACAAGCAGGAACTGTCATAGCCTCATCTTCTTCAGGCCCGCACATATGCAAGGTGCCAAAGAAAAAAAATGGAACGCAAGAGAGCACAAAGCCCGCGCCAGACAACCAAAATAGCCAGCAACAATGGCAAGATGAGGAACCCCCTGGGGATCCAATCTGGGGGCCACCTTAGATGCTACGTCACCTCCTACTCCCCCTCCTCTTTGCCTCTTCCCTCTTCGCTGTTAAAATCAACATCGTCAATGATAGCAGCTACACCTTGCAAGCAACGATCTATGATAGAGATCAGAGCGAGCTCGCATCTTTTCTCTTAGGAAAGGGGCAGTCCACCATGTGGTTTGATAGCCTCTATAATGCAAAGGATTATGTGAAAGGTCCCTTCTCCGTCACCTTCACCTGCCCAACGGGCGCCAACTTCGGCACGGTCTATCGCCTTAGAGAGAATAGCACCGCCCGCGCAAGAGCGGCACGTGGCCCCAAGAAGTGCACTGCCAAATCGCAACCCCCACCCCATCGCGACTGGGAGGAAAACCTCCCAACCTACAAATATTAAC
>SDBT01011616.1_pt1 | contig 14162 bp, 17 predicted proteins | sample 2277101 | NCBI WGS metagenome assembly SDBT01 (sample SAMN10404973, study PRJNA504765) | marine sediment metagenome | isolation source: marine sediment core GS10_PC15, 103 cmbsf | place: Arctic Ocean: Southern Knipovich Ridge | collected 2010 | reverse complement strand
AGAGATCTTTCTCCGAGCACGGACACAACCAGTCTGTTTGCCCAGCTTAAAGCACAAAACTATGATCGTACTTTCACTGTCTTTTCCGCCGATCAGGACGGTTACGCGGCGGCTGCTTGGATCGGAAAGAATGCTCCAAAAGATCCTGGCTCCATTACCTGGAAGTTCAAGGGTGTGGCCGGAGTTGTTGCAGATAAATTGACGACGACTCAAAAGATAAACATCAGTGGCAAAAACGGTAACACGTACACCGAGGTTGGTGGAGTAAACATCTTCGAAGAAGGTGTGGTTGTTAATGGTGAGTTCATTGACATTATCCGAGGAACCGATTGGATCCAGGTTAGAATGCAGGAAGAGGTTTACACTCTTTTGATCAACGAAGATAAGGTCCCATTTGATAACGGCGGCATCGAGGCTGTTCTTACACAAATGCGAAAGATCTTGGATCAGGCTGTTACCAATAAGATTCTACGAACTACCATCGCCGGACAAGAGGCTGAGGAAGCAACGCCATCGGTATTTGCTCCAGACATCAGTGACATTCCGGCGGCCGATAGAGCTGCTCGATTCCTGCAAGGCCTAGAGTTTTCTGGGTTCTATGCTGGAGCGGTTCACAAGGTAAAGATCGATGGAACGTTAAGTATCTAAAAAACTGTCAAGGGAGATAGACCGACATGGGCGTAAAAAACTACGATTCAAAAGAAGTGCAAGTGATTGTTGGAACACGTGCTTTAAGTGGCTTTGCAGAAGGCTCGAAAGTGACTGTAGCACGGGATGAATAAGCTTTCACAAAAACCGTTGTTTCGGAGGGGGAAGTTAGCCGGGGAAGAACTAACAACAAGGCCGGAACCGTTACCGTTCGCCTGATGAACTCATCTTCTGACAATGCCTACCTAAGTGGCCTGGCAATCACTGATGAAGAAACTGGCAACGGTTTGATCCCGATTACTGTGATCGACAAAAAGGGCGGTAGCAAACATTTTGCTGAAAGCTCTTGGATCCAAAAGATCCCTGATGCTGATTATGACATTGCGCCAAACGAGCGTGAATGGGTTCTTGACACAGGTCCTATGGATCACTTTGTCGGCGGAAACTAAGAAAGATTCTTACGCAATAGAGCTACTTGCCAAAATAGGTTCTGTGGCTCTAATGTGTGGACATACAGGAAGGAGTCAAAATGAAAAACAAGCTTGAGCACCAAATAGGTGATCACAAATACACACTCACACAAATGGACCCGAAGACCGCAACTAGAATGGCTTTACGGCTTTTTAGCTTAGTTGGTTATGGCGCCGGTGAAGCGCTGGGGGCTGTCAATGTAACCGACAAGCCGGGGGCGAAATCGGTTTTAGACAAAAATGTCGATTTCAAAATGGACGCTGTTGGAAGCGCCGTTGCAAAGCTTGCCGAAAAACTAGACGACGATAAGACCATGGATTTAATTGCTTCCCTCCTTGGATGCGTCTTGGATAGCGGCGGAACGAATATGAACTGGGAACATGCCCATTTTCAGGGAAACACGTTACACTTATTCAAAGTTGTCCATAAATCGCTGGAGGTGAACTTCAAAGATTTTTTGTCAGGCGCTGGCGGCTTAGTAGGAAAACTAAGCAGCGTTTTGAGTACGATCCGGGGGAGAACACAGTCTTCTGGCCCTACGTCAGAATCCGCCAAGCCAAGTGGGCAACCCTTAGCGAGCTAGAAAGGGACTACAATATTTGTGATATGTTCGAGGACATAGAGGCTTTGGACATCATCAATGAGGCGCAGGAGGCACAGCAAGAGCAGTCAGAGAGAAAGAAATAAGGAGATTATCTTTTGGCCACGGTTAGAGAACTCGTAACAGTATTAGGATTTGATGCTGATGATCGAGCGATCAAGAACATTGACCGCGGCGTGAAGAACCTTACGAGCTCTCTGAAACAAATGGCCGTTGCTCTGGTCGCTGCTGGTGCTGGTGTCGGTGCCCTTCTTAATATCGCCGGTAAATTCGAACAAATTGAAATTGCCTTTGAAACCATGCTGGGCAGTAGTGAAAAGGCCAAAAAGTCTCTCGATGAATTGTTTGACTTCGCCCGAAGAACTCCATTTGAAGTGTTTGAAGTAACGGAGGGGGCAAAAAGACTTCTAGCCTTTGGTTTCCAAGCAGAGAGCTTAGTTAAAACCCTGGGCGTATTGGGTGACATATCATCTGGTGTTGGTCGTGACAAATTACCTCAACTAATCTTGGCCCTTGGTCAGGTCCGAGCAGCCACCAAGTTACGCGGTCAAGAATTACGTCAGTTCACAGAGGCTGGTGTTCCGTTAATTGAAGAGCTATCCAAGAGTCTTGGTGTTGCTGAAAAAGATATCCAAAAGCTTGTGTCTGCTGGGAAGGTTTCTTTTGATGATGTTCTCGCAGCGATGACCGCTATGACCGAGGGAACGGGTCGTTTTACTAATCTAATGGCAAAACAAGCCAAGACTTTCTTGGGCATTATCTCCAATGCCAAGGATTTTATAACCCTATTGTCCAAAGACATCGGCAAACAATTGCTTCCACAGGCCAAGGCCCTCCTGAATGAGTTCCTCGGTTTTATTGAAGCTAATAGAGAACTGATACTGCTGAAGTCCCAGAAATTCTTCTTACGATTGGCTAAGTTTATCGGTGAAGTGGTTGACATATTGAAGGCCATGTTCACGATATTGAAAAGCATCGCTCGACTTGTTGGAGGGTTAGAAAACCTTTTCGAGATTATCCTTAAACTGTTCTTATTCCTTACGAGTGTGAAGATTTTAAGCGGTATCGGCCTGCTGGCAATGGGCATCGGAAACTTGGCTGTTGGGCTGAGAGCCATGGGCACGGCCGCGTTATTTGCCCAACTGAAGTTGTTTCTCATCCCTATTGCGATTGGCGCAATAATCGCATTAATCGCCTTAATCGCAGAAGACATCATCGCCTTTTCACAGGGTCGGGACTCTGTTCTGGGTCGATTTATAGCATCATTTTCTGAGGCCTTCCCAAATCTCGGAAAGTTCGCAACAGGTTTTTTTAATTTAATGTCGCTTGGGATTAGAAGCACGATTTCGTCAGTGATGCTTTTGTTCAGCATAATGAATAGGATGGGTAGTGTAATCTCAGGATTTTTCAATAATACAATCCGTCCAATTTTGGATAATCCACTCTTTAAGAAGGCATTCGAACTGGCGACAAGAGGGGTATTTAATACTGGCGCAGCACTGGGTAATGCGGGCGATGCCTTGACGGCTGCCACAAACCCAGGTCCAGACGCCATTGCGGCAAGCGGCGGCGGCGGAAACAAAAACGTCACCATGAATAATAAGCTCGACATTAACGTTCAGGGCCTCCCACCGGATGTCGCCAAACAGGTAGCAAAAGAAAGTATGACAGATGCAATCGACAATATGCTACGTCAGGGCGGGCGCGAGTTGGCCCCGGGGGTTGAAAGATAATGGCTCTTTTAGACATCATTTTCGGCGGACCAGAGAAAGCGCAAATCGGAGTTATGGAGCTGGACGCTTCCGTGAGGGAAACCCATGAAGTTGTTACCACGGTCAGTGAGAACGAAATCGAAGACGGTTCAAACGTTGCCGATCACGTTCGTTTGCAGCCACGCGGCCTTTCAATCGATGGATATATTTCAGATGCACCAATCACCCTGCTCGGTTCTGTAATCGGGTTAGGTGTGGGGCTCGTGACGGGAGCTGTGGGCGGCGCACTGGGCGGAATTGCTGGAGCCATTGCTGGAACGGCTGTCGCCAGTTTGGCTGGGTTAATCACTGGATCCCCCCGCGACCCAAAAGATTCATTCAAGTATTTGGAAGAGCTCGCAATCAAGCGCGAACCGTTCACGGTTATTACTTCTTTGAAGCGATATGAAAACGTGGTTATCACAAACCTGTCGATTCCAAGGAGCGCACGGGTTGGGAAAAGCCTTCAGTTCACTTGCCAATTCAAACAAATTACCATTGTGAAAAGCGCGTCAATTAAAATACCTGCCATTACGGTTGCGCCTGACACCACGGCCGGTGCACAATCGAATTCAAAATTAGGAAAACAGGGCTCAAAGGAAGCGTCTGGCTCAACGGGAAGTAAGGCATCGTTGCTGCTTAGAGGGTTCCAGAAAGCGGGTTTTTTCACTGGATAGGTAGGTAATGCAAAACGCATTACAGAAACACATTACAAAATAGTAATGTCGGAGGCTCCATGGCTGTAGTAGAAATGCCGGTCCGGTCGGACGTAAAGGCTTACGAATTTCAAATTGAATTGGACGGTGTGATCTACACGCTCAAGTTTCACTTCAACTCAAGGGCTCAGCGATGGGTGATGGATATTGCGGACTTCGGCGGTACCGAGCTGATCACCGGATTATTTTTGCTAACGAATATCGATATTAACGCCCAGTTTGTTGGTGAGAACATCCCCCCTGGGAGATTTATTTTGATTGACGAGACCGGGGCTGAGAGAAACCCAGGGTTTGACGACCTCGGGAACGACATTAAGTTGCTCTACGAGGAGGCCCTTAGTGAGCCTGCTTGATGGACGACTTTATCTGCGTAAAGGTGAGCTCATTGTGGGCAAGCGGGTCAAGGCATCAAAGTCTAACCTAGAGCCACAAGACGCTCTCATCTTCCAGAACCGATTAAGATTCACGGTAGAAAAAACCGACACGTCGGAGGCCAACAAGGCCAAGATTTCAATCTACAACCTATCCCCGGACTCAAGGTCTTTTATCGAGGACGAAGACGATTTGATCGTTTTCCTGAGGGTTGGTTACGTGGGCTCAATTGCCACGGCATTTTTTGGTGACGTTGTCCGGGGGGAAACCTCAAGGGAAGGGCCGGACATTCTGACAACCATTGAATGTGGTGATCAGGAAAAGCTTTTGCAGACAGCGCACATTGAACTTGGAATCGGTCCGGGCGCAACAAACATTCAGCTATTCAATTTAGCGGCCGAAAAGCTGGGGATAACTTTGGGGGTTATTTCTGGCCTGACGGAAATCGTTTACAGCAACGGGTACAGCTTCAGTGGGCAGGCCTCAAAGCTGCTGGACGTTCTCACAAAGCAATTAAACGTCAAATGGAGCATTCAGGATGGGGAGCTCATGGTTTTGCCAAAGGAGAAGGCAGAGAGTGAATTCGCGGTACTCGTGACGCCGAATAGCGGATTGGTTGGAAATCCAACCAAAACCAAAGACGGTATTCAATTCAAAAGCTTATTAAACCCGGGGATAAGACCGGGGAAAGCTGTTAAACTGGAATCAAAAGAAATTCAGGGCGCCTTCAAAGGTGATGCAAAAAAGATCGCTTCCAGCGCGGTAAAAGATTCGAGCATTATCTTAATTTCCAGCAAAGTTACCCATGAAGGTGACACCCATGAAGGTTCGTGGCTAACTACTGTGGAAGGAATAATCCCAGGGGCAAATAAAAAGTAATGGCTACAAATATAGACAAACGACCGGCAACCCCAACGCTGGCCCAAGTTATTAAGGATGGAATAGAAAAAGAACTTCTTGAGGTTCACACTTCGATGCCAGCCGCTATTGTTTCCTACGATGCAAAAACAAACCTTGCAGTCGTTTGCCCTTCTCTGAAGCGGAAGTACAAAACCGAAGAGAATGCAATAGATCTCCCTCTGATATCAAACGTTCCGGTGGGACACCTAAAGTTTGGCGATTCACATATTCGTTTCCCTGTGAAGCCAGGAAACGAGGGCTATCTACAGATAATGGAACGCAGCATCGACAAGTGGTCTGAGACGGGTGGACTTGTGGACCCGGACGATCCCAGAAAGTTTGCACTATCGGATGCGGTGTTCATTCCACAGCTTTGGTCTAAAAGAAACCCGTTGGTCAGCAAGGGAAGTCCCAACAGTCTGGAAATACGAAACGCCAAGTCATTTATTGAAGTTTTGCCGAATGGACGATTCCGTATTAGCAACGGAAGCGAGGAACTGATAAAATTACTTACGGATCTGGTTGGAGAGTTATTGACCGCAAAGGTTGTTACGGCGATAGGGCCACAGCAATTTACTGTTGACACCCTTGCCAAGTTAGCTGCTTTACTTAAGAAGTTGGAAACACTGGAGGCTTAAATGGCTTTAGATAAAGACAGACTTGGTGATGCAATTGCAAACGCAATAATCGCAGCGGAACCCGGTTTTAGCGCCGAGGAAGAGACGGACCTCAAGGATAAGTGGAAGATTATAGCCAAAGAAATTGTGGACGAAATCATTAACAACGCGGTTGTTTCAACCAACGTGGCCGTGGCCAGTGTTAGCGCAGTGACCCCGGGGGCCGGTGTTTCTGGGCCTGGAGCGGGAACTGGAGCGGGTACTATTTCATGAGCATGCTGAAGCTGAATGATGATCACGACTTGGCGATCGAGAAAAATAAGTTCGTAATAATCGACCGTGAAGCGGCGTTACGACAAAGGTTAATCCAGAACCTGAAAACTTTCTTTCGGGAGTGGTTCCTTGATTTGACGATCGGTGTACCGTATTTTCAAATAGTGTTTGCCAAAGGGGCGCCGCCTTCGTTGATCTCTTCAATCTTTAAAGATGTTATCCTAACGACAGAAGGCGTCGGTGTTTTGGAAAGGTTTGAACCTTTGGATTATGATACTACAACAAGAGATCTGAATGTGGACTTCACGGTGATATCGGAAGAAGGCGTTGAGATTAGGATTCAGGAGGCATTGCCATGAGTTTTGGTTTAACGACTGAAGGTTTTAAAGCCAAGCGGCTTGCTGACATCGCGGTAGAAACAACGTCAGACTTTGAAGCAAAGTTTGGCGCGGCGTTTGAGCTAGGTCCCAGAACCCCTGAAGGACTTTTAAAGGGCATCCTAGACGAAAGGATCTCTAAGATATGGGAGCTGGCTGAGTCTATTTACGCCTCGCAATCTCCCGCAAACTCCGAAGGTGTGCAACTGGACTTAATCGTTGCCCTGAACGGCATCGCAAGAAAGCCAGCCACAAAGTCAACTGTTTCCAGCGGTCGCGCAAGAGGATCTCTTACCACGATAATCCCCATAGATACTTTGATCTCTGTCGAGGGAAATTCCGCATCACAATTTAAGACGGACGCAGCATCGACGATCGACCAACCGGGGATCAATGAAGTGCAGCGAGTTGCCTTTGATGATGTGCCCGATTCTGGTGACTTCAAATTAGTTTTTGGTTCAGAAACGACAGTCGTAATTGCCTTTAATGCAACAGCAGCAGCTGTGGAAGCGGCTCTTGAGAACCTTTCAAATGTTGGCGTGGGCAATGTATCTGTTTCCGGCGACTTTCCTAAAAATGAAATTCAACGCGCAGCTTTTTCTGGAACCCCGGTTTCTGGATCTTTCAAGTTTGTTTTCGGTGTGGACATTTCTGCCGCAATTCTTTTCAGTGCCAATGCAGCAGCTGTGGAGGCGGCTCTTGAGGCCTTGCCAAGTATTGGCGTCGGAAATGTTTCTGTTTCTGGAACCTACGCGGCCGACTTCGTAATCACCTTTATTGGAGCCCTAAAATTTACAGATCTTGCCCTGCTCACAACCACTGGCAATAACCTGAGTGACGGCGGTGCCGTTTCAATTATTGTTTCCACGGACCAGGAAGGTATACCGGGATTCGACGTTGAATTTCAAACGGCCCTTGGAGATCAAGACATTGCGGATCAGCTTACGTTCACCGACAACAACTTGTTGATCGTGGCCACGCCGGTCGTAATTACACCAAGCACCGTCACCGAGGGCGACGAACCCAAAAGCCCACTGATACCTTTGACAGCCGTTAACACAGGCGCTGTCGAGGCTTTAGCCGACACCCTAAACGTAATCGACACCCCAGTTATTGGAATGACCAGCTTCACCAACGAAACCGACGGCGTTATCGGTCGGGCAACAGAAACAGACCCCGACCTGAAGGCCAGAAGAGATCAAGAGTTAGCCACCGCCGGGGCAGCAACCCCAGACGCCATCAGGGCAAAGATTCTAGAGTTAGACGACATCACGGCTGCAATTGTTTTTTTCAACAACAAAGACGTGATCGATGCCGACGGGCGCCCCCCTCACAGCGTTGACGTTGTGGTTCAGGGTGGTGACGAGCAGGAAATCGCTGATAATCTTTTTGCCACAATCGCGGCCGGTATTGGGTCTGAAGGCACGACACTTAAGGAAGTCCTAGATTCAAACGGTTTCATTCAAGAGGTTAAGTTCTCAAGACCATCCGAAGTGCCAATTCTATTTGAGATCGACATCGTAAAAGACGACAACTTTTATCCGGCAAACGGTGATGAACAAGTGGAAGATGCCATATTGGCCTTCGGGTTAACATACCTCATTGGACAGAGGGTGATTGTGTATGGTTCAAATGGTATCTCTTGTGCCATTAAGGACATTCCAGGGATCACCGACTTTGAGATTCGTATTTCAATTGATCCAGCGCCTCCAGTAACCGACGACAACATCCCGATTGCCGCCAGGGAAATAGCAGACTTTGACAGTTCGAGGATCACGGTGGTCAGTACATGAGCGACGTAACCGAAATCCTAGATCACGACGGTGAAGCAACAAAGCGCATCATTGAGCAATTCAAGAACAAGCCCAGGATTAAGCAGTTGCTCGAGATCTACACCAAGCAAGTTCAAGAGGCTGAAGCGGCAACGTTTCCTTTGCTCCTCCTGAAAAGCATCGAGGACCAGGAAGGCGCTCAGCTCGATCTAATTGGTGAGGTCATCGGCGAACCAAGACAGGGAAAGAATGACACCGATTACCGGCTGGCAATTTACATTCAAATTGGACAGAACTCCTCCGAAGGCGAACCCGAGAGAGTCATCCAAATCTTTTTACTTCTTGTTGCGGCAACTTACGTTCACTATATTAATAACGGCAATGGGAACGTTGAGCTTCAGGCTGACCAATTTTTTGCAGATCAGGAATCGATAAATTTCGTTTTCCGAAATATGCAGAAAGTCTTGGCGGCTGGCGTTAGGTTGGCACTAATAGTTTGCCATGACACGGACGAGGCGTTTACCTATGCTGGTACTAACGGCGTGAGTGGTGCTCTTGGGTATGCCAACGATGCGGAAACAACTGGCGGGAAGTATGCGACAGGCTATCAATTTAAAGTACCGTTTGCTTATGACGGTAACGATGTTGACGTGGGGGGCTATGGCGGAGCGCCTGAAGATCCTCTTGTCGGCGGGGTTTATTCAACTTAATTTATCTAGGAGAGGGACAACAAAATGGCCGTAAAACCAACAGAACAAATCGACTGGGTCTCAGACGGAGCACCCGATAAGCTTTTAGTCCCAAACGCCGCAAAAAGATTGGCTGGTTATGTTGCTGACGCAAGACCCCCAGCAAAAGAACACAACTGGATCTTTTTTATTCTGGATCAGTGGGTTAAGTATCTTGAAGAAGTTACTGACGACATCGCTGGTTTTGCAAACATTTACAGCGCCTTCGTTGGCGGCCCAGCCGCTCTGGCCACCCACGCAGCAACTTCGGCCGGTTTTCAGCAAGCCATTAACGACTCGGGTGTTGGCGACAAGATTCTTGTTCTGGATCCAATATCAATGGATGCCCAGGTTCAGGTTTCAAAAAATGACATGGTTATTGAATTTCACCCAAGAGCAATAATGACTCGTGACGCCGGTGCCCCGGCGGATAACTTCAAGGCCATACGAATGACCGGAACCGGGATCCAGTTGTTAAATGCGAACATGCGTGACTTCGATCAGGTGGGTGATTTCGCAATTACCCTTGACGCAGCATCGAATTTTTGCAGAATTGTACACCCAAGGTTTAAGGGAAATACGGAAGATGTCGAACTACTAAATTTAAAATCAGCGCTTGTCAGCCCACTAACGGAGTAATCTTATGTTTAAGAAAAACACATTTATCACAGTACTACTTGGAATCCTTTTCACCGCTGTATTAGCTCTGGCGGTGGCCCCCGATATAAACCAGGCCGATAAGATAATCTTAGGTCGTGGCGACAGAGTCACCGACAAGATCATCGAAATGAACATTGGGCAATCGCCCACTAACCCAGAAATCAACGTAGACCGAACGCTTCAGGACATGAGCCTAAATAACATACCCGGCGGATTCAACGTTGACTCTGCTGAACTAAAGCTTGGACGAGGCGCGGATGTTGATATTGATCTTACAATTAACAATGGCGACGCCAACTCACCCTTTTTTCGATATGATGCCGCGCAAAGTAAATTTGTTAAATCGGACGACGGAATCGTCGTTAAGTCTCTTGGTGGCGCCGGTGGTGGCGGTGGCGGAATCAACTTATTGGTCGAAGAAAACTTCGACTTCGAAGATGGCGACAGCAAGTGGACGGCCAGCGGATCTTCGGTGTTCAGCATCACGGAAGTCGTCGGCGAAGTTGGAAACGGAACGAGATCCGGTAAGTGGGACGCTTCGGCTGCCTCAGAGAATCTTGATTCGAAACTTGTGGCAGTGCCTAACATACTCACGAATCAAAGCTGTTTGTTGGAACTTCCTTATAGATGGCCCTCGGGTGTTGATGGCGACATTATAGTCAAAGTCATTGACCAGGCCAGCGTTTTGCTTCAGCAAGTTGATCTAGAGCAGGCGTCCGACTGGCAAACGGTTTTGCTTGGATTCACATGTCCAAGCTCTGGTTCGGTAAGATTGCAATTAACCTCTACGACCGATGCAGCCGAGGTATTCACTGATGACGTTCACCTGGGAAGCAATATCCTTTTGGCTGAACTCGGCATCGCAGAAAACTATGGTAGCGCGGTGTGGCCCGAAACGGTCGGCTGTATTTGGAGTGTCACGCAAACGTCTTATGCCGCTGACTTTCCGGCGGATGGTGATTGCCCCGAACCAACGGTGACAGGAAAGGTTTCTGCTCCTCCAACCAAGGTGCCGCATATCCTCATGAATGATGCGCCAGCGGGCGTTTACTTTGTAACTTTTATAGGCGAACACGGATCTGGAGGGGAGAGCGCCTGTCGTCTGGTTGATGATTCTGGAACGGAACTTTCGAGACAATATCAATTCACCTCGGGTAGTGCCGGATCTATGAGTATTGCCGGAACTATTGAATATGGATCGATAGCCAATAGAACTATTAAAATTCAATGCCGATCATCTGCTGGAACGGCTGATATTGAAAACAATAGAACGGACGGAAATCAGCAGTTCTTTGTTCAGAGGTTTCCAACGCAAGGCCAGACGGCTCTTGTTGGGGTTGACTCAACCGGACAGCATTGGTCTGGATACCATGACGGCGATTGTTCTTGGACGACAACAAGTACCTCGTTTGCCGATCCTGCTGATGACGCCAGTTGTACTTTCACAGAAAGAACGAACGGTAACTTCGGAACAGTGGTTACTTATGGAGCCACTAAGCCCGGAATCGTTTTCACTCCTGGGCACATTGGTAAATACTGGGCATGTGCAAACGTTGGCCGACTGAAAAACAGTGGAGCCAGTGATTCAAATATTCGTCTAACGGATGGAACAAATGTTCTTTCGTCAAGCGTGAGAAGTTCAGCTTCCACGGACTTGGGTGGTGGTTCGCTTTGTGGCCTCTTGCCGGTGAGTTCTCTGGCGCCTATAAGCCTAAGGGTGGAGATGGGGGTTTTGGCAGCGAGTACGGCTACGATATCTGGAACGGGAATGACCGGCGGTGTTTCTGTAGATTGGACGATCTTCGACATTACCGACGAATTGCCTATGCCGTTTTTGGTGAAGCAACTTCAAAGTACATCAACCGCGGTGATGAGACACGCAACAGCGAATTTTACCAACTCGGGTGTTCCCGCAATAGACAGGGAAGACGGTAGTTGGCTGAATGGTGTGCCAGACGACAATGGAACCGGCGATTTTACGGTTAACATTCTCGCGGGTACGTTTTCTGTTGTCCCTAACTGTTTTTGTCAGGCTCACGCGGAAACGGGTGACGCTGATTCAGTGACTTGCGAACTGGATAAGACCACGGCCCCTTCCACGACGGTGTATCGTTTTAGAACTAGGGTGGGCGCGGCTTTAACAGATCGAGATTTCTCTATAAGCTGTACTGGACCCAGGTAATCCTCAGGCATCGTTTGACCTCTGAAGAGGCGCAAAACGTTTGTCGGGGACATAAAAACATAGTTTTCAGTGATCGTTTGAGGTCTGAACATGAGAAAAATCAAATTCGTAACATTAATTCTTGTATTGGCTTTCGCCACATCATGCACAAGCAAACTCCTGGCGCGAAAGTGTAAACACGCTGATCAGGAGTGGTACGTGTGCGACAAGCCGTAGATTTTTGGAAAGAAATCAAAAAGTTGTGGACAGATCAAGACGGGATGGTCTTGCCCAAGCGCGACACCCCATTCCCATCTGAAACCGGCAACAGCGTCTACACCTGGATGTTCTATTATCTTTGGGACCGCCTCCCTGGAAGAGGCCCTTTTCACACCATGGAAGGGCGCTACAATTACCGGGAAATGGCTAAGAAGATCCAAGTCGAGGGCCACCCAGGGTTATTGAACCGAACCCCCTACAAAGGCCAAAACGATCGGAATGCATTCGACGATTACATTGCTTATTGCTTGGCGTCCAAAAGATTGTGCGGCGGCCTCCAGGCCAAGGATGTTGTGGAACACGGACAGACCAGGCACTTTATTTTTTTGAAGTGGGTGTTCAATAATCAAACCCCAAATAAGTTTTTACGGAGCACATGGTTCGGTAGGATGCCTTGGATTCCTGCTCACATGATGATCTGTGCTGGTATTAAAATAAATCTCTACCGAAGGGTCGCGTGGGCGACAAAGATCGCTTACAATGGAATCTTCAAAGGAAGGGGGGCAACCTCCTGGTTCCTAACTTGGTGCATGGTCAGGGCAAACGACAAACCGTCTTGGTTATGCAAAAAAGCAATAAAGTTGTGGCATAAAGGGCTGATTCGAAACTATCCTCAGGGCATGAACGAGGTTTTTAAGGAGCACATGGAAGAAGGCCATCCATTTAATAGCTACCCGTTCGCGGAGATTAAATGAAACTATTAGGAATGCTTAAAGTGCTTTACAATGCAAAAGATAAGGGCGCAGTGATAGTTCTGTTGGCCATCATCGGGTTTGTCTATTATGACGTTAAGGCTTTCGCTGAGAAAAAAAATGATGCGGCCGTCACCAAGATTGAAAAGCAAGCCACGGCAACACGCCAAGTCGATAAAAAAATAGACAAAGTTCTTGCCATGCTTGACGCCTTGGGGGGAACGGTTCAGGATTTGAAAGATTCAGTCAAGACGACTGAGGACCGGGTCTGGAAAATCGGTCGTGACGTTTACGTCATTAAAAAACAAACAAACTAAGAAGGAGACTCAAATGTCACAAGATAACGTTGCAGCAGCCACTGTAAAATTAGGAATCAAAGAAACCAAGGAAGCTCTAATTGGAGCCAACAAACTAAGCGTGTTGATGATGAGGCGCCTGAAAGATGACGTGGGTATCGACGATGCTATCGCAATTTACGACAAACTAAAAACCGACACTGAATTCAGACAGACCCTGGTTGACGCATACCAAGGAATAGAAAAGGTTCCCGCTGAAGTCAAAGACCTTGATCTCAACGAAGCGGTCGAGCTAATCGGCGTTCAAGTCAGTTATGTTCCTAAGATGATTGAAGCTTTGAAAAAAGCGTAATTACCCAAATTAGGTAAAATGAAACCGATGAAAACAACTTTCTATGTCGCTGTGTTGCTCTGGGTTATGTACTCCCTCGTTACCCTTATAGGATGCACAACGGGGCCGGGACAGCGACTAGACCCAAACTATTTTTACAAACGAGACATGGGTATGACGGTCAACGGCAAAGTTGCCCGGGGGGCCATCGTGGTTCCAGAAAACGTGGGCTATAACTTTAGAATTTCATCCCCCGGCGACATGGACCTCTTCACGTTGACAACTTGTCACAGGGAAATTGCATATGAAAAAGTTGGCAAAAAGACCAACTTCCGAATCGGAAGAATGGCAGGAATTGAGAATAAGGGATCGTGTCCGGTTCGTTTGGCTGGTTATGATAAAGACCGTGGCAAGCACTCTTGGGGCTTTGTGGACTTTCGAAGTCACAATGAGACGTTGTGGGCGTTTCTTAAATGTAATGGATCCATCCGCTCAGCGCAGGGGGTCTCTGTATGTC
>SDBT01011614.1_pt1 | contig 14164 bp, 39 predicted proteins | sample 2277101 | NCBI WGS metagenome assembly SDBT01 (sample SAMN10404973, study PRJNA504765) | marine sediment metagenome | isolation source: marine sediment core GS10_PC15, 103 cmbsf | place: Arctic Ocean: Southern Knipovich Ridge | collected 2010 | reverse complement strand
GGGTAAAGGAGTGATATGAAGATAAAACATAGATTTAAGATATTGTTTAACGAGAATCCAAAGGTTAATGAGTTCATGCGCTGTTGCGATCTTTTTAGAGACGAAGAAGGTGTGTATAAGGAGAAAACTGTTTGTATTACGTGGAAAGACGGTGAAATTGTTGACGAACAGAGAATAAAAAAGACTATTGATAATATAAGATTAGCTTTTGAAAAACAAGGATATGAAGTTAATAAGGTTTCTTATTTTTAGGTTTGGCTAATCGTTTAATAAAGGGAGGTAGTATTCTATGAATATTAAAGACCTTATATGGAAATTACAACAGATTTACAATAAGGAAAAACCAGTTTATTATGGAACGAATCGAAGCGACGAAAAGGAAATATTTACGGTTACTGAAAAGGAATTTGTAGTTAGAATTTCAGATTAGCCATTAATTATACCCTCCCAACGGAGAAAGGGGTGAAGAATGGATAACCAAACAGTATGGCAAAACGAGAACCCTTCAGCACCAAGCTGTTATGATGAACACCAAAAAAACTGTACTTGTACAAGTTGCGATTTCGCAAGAGAGGATGGGAATGATGAATAAGGAAATGACAGAAGTTAAACAAAAACCGATAGTTGTGAAAGAGGGAAGTTCTCCGGCTGAAATGATGGCGCAAGTTCTTGCAAGTGGGTTAGACCTTGAAAAAGCTGAGAAATACCTTGAACTTCAAGAAAGATGGGAGAAGAAAGAGGCTCGGAAATCCTACCATAGTGCTATGGCTGATTTCAAATCTAATCCCATTAAGATTGAAAAGGATAAAAAGGTTGATTTTGCCAAAAAAGAGGGCGGCGGTAGAGTTAAATACAATCATTCGTCCCTTGCTAATGTTGTTGACAAAATTACCATAGAATTGAGCAAATATGGGCTTTCTGCATCTTGGAGTACAAAGCAGAACGGAAACGTTATTGTGACATGCTGTATTACGCACAGGATGGGCCACAGTGAGCAAACGACCCTTGAAGCGCCTCCTGACACTACTGGCTCTAAAAACTCAATACAGGCCATTGGAAGCACGATTTCGTACCTTCAAAGGTATACCCTTCTTTCCGCGCTTGGTTTGGCTACTTCAGACATGGATAATGACGGATCAGGGGAAGATGTAGAGAAAATAAGCGATAAAGAATTGAGCAATCTTCTTGATTTGGTTGTAGCTGTTGAATCAACTGAGGGCAAACTTCTAAAATACATGGGTCTTGAGAAATTAGAAGATATGCCAAAATCTGAGTATCAAAGGGCTGTTGCTGGATTGGAGGCTAAGAAAAATGGAAATAATTAATGTAAAGCAAAGATCAGATGAATGGTTTAAAGTTCGATGCGGAATACCAACTGCAAGCGGATTTGATAAAATTATCACAACAAAAGGAGAACCTTCAAAATCGGCTAAAAAGTATATGTATAAACTGGCTGGTGAAGCAATTACTGGAATATCAGAAGAAACTTACCAAAGCGCTGCTATGATTAGAGGTTGCGAAGTTGAAGAAGAAGCTCGTAATTTCTATGAAATGGTAAAAGATACAGAATTAAAGGAAGTGGGATTTTGTCTTGCTGATGGATACGGCTGTAGTCCTGATGCGTTTGTAGGTGAAAAAGGAATGGTTCAAATAAAATGTCCGATTATGTCAACTCAAGTTGATTATCTTTTAAAAGATAAATTCCCAACAGATTATTTCCAACAAGTTCAAGGGGAATTGTTTGTTACGGAACGAGAGTGGTCTGATTTCGTAAGCTACTACCCAGGATTGAAGCCGCTTATTGTACGAGTTGAAAGGGATGAGGAGTTTATCAACGCGCTAGGTTTAGAATTGCAAGAGTTTTGTGATGAATTAAAAGAAGTTATTAATAAAATAAAATAAGGAGTAGCTATGGATTATTTTGATATATGCACTAAAAAGACCTATATGAAAGATGGAGTTGAGAAGGCTATTTGGATGAAGTGCGGAACTTTAAAGCAACTTGACGACGGAAAGCAATTTGTTGAGTTGAGTATGTTCCCAAACACATCATTTTATGTCTTTGAACAGAAAGCTAAAGACGAAGGGGGTCAACTCTAATGACAGACACAACCAATATGACCTCAGACCAAATTGATCTCTTAAAAGTTGAGAAAGAAAAGGAACTTCAAAAAGCACAGGCGCAACTTCATGTTGTTGAAATTGAGGAGTTAGAGCTTGCCAAGAAGATAGTTGATTTACAGTCCGAAAGAAAAACCTTGCAGATAGCAATAAGCAAAGGGAAACAGTCAGTAAGAACACTTACGCTGGATATTCGTATTCTGGTTTCTCAGTTCTGGAGAACAAAGAACGGATAACCATGTATAAAATAAAAGTATCCGATGATGACTTCAATGCTATTTACCAAAACAATACTATTAAAGATGCAGCTAAAATTTTAAAAGTAAGTGAGCCACATATATATAGACACGCGAATAAATTGGGTTTTAGAAAAAACAAATGGGTGGGTAAACCTGAGATACTATCAGGGGGACTTCCGGAAAAATAATTATGAACATCCAAACCACATCCAGAGAATCTTATGATACCATTAAGCACTCTAGAAATACTCAGTGTTTAAAAATGCTTGATTTATACCGCATGACCGGCAGACCAATCTGTGATAAAGAATTTAGCAAAATATACGGATGGGAAAGACATATTATTTGCGCCAGAAGAAACGATTTAATGAACAAATTAAACTGCTTCGGGAAACCTATCCCAGATATAGAACTAAAATTTAAGGCTATTTATAACGGAATGAAGGTAAACCATTATGGGTTGGTTACGGGGCAACAGGATTTGTTTTAAATACGTTCCTATAAAAAGTAATGGACAGGAGAGGTTTTGTTGATGAAAACCCGAATCGAGAAAATCTTTGATTTAGCTACTGAACCTATTGAAGAAACGCCATACATTGCAATAAAATGCAATGAGTGTTCGGAAGTGTTTATCCAAAAGAAAACGCAAGCTGTTTTGGGGTTTTTATATATTACTTGTAAGGAGTGTAGGGAATGAATCCCGTAGAATCCTCAATATTACTCAAAAAAATCCGTAAAGCTAACAAGCCGCTAAATTCTTGGCAGACAGGGCTACTCATTTCCGTTGAAGATAGGATCAAATACGGTAGATACTTATCTGACCTACAAAGCAAGGCTTTACAGAAGATTTATAGGAAATTATGAAAGTAACCTTAAAAATATTAACACCTAAACTTGTCACACAAGCCTATGCTGACTGGCTTAATGACCCACAAGTAAATAAGTACCTTAGCTGTAAGGGTACGCAGACTATTGAAACTTGTAAGAATTATATCCTTGATTGGAAAGGAACTTTATTCGGTATTTATTACGAGGGGCTTCACATAGGAAATATCTCTGTAAAAGACGACACTTTATTTAACAAACAGACTAAGACCGCTATTATAGGCATTTGCATAGGAAGAAAAAAATTTTGGGGAGAAGGATTGGGGAGAAAAGCCTTACAATTAGGCATTAACTACTGTTTTGTAACAAAGTATAAAAGGATTCATGCCTGTATAAACACTAAAAATTTCTCATCTATAAATCTTTTTCTTAGGTGTGGTTTTAAAATAGAGGGACTTTTAAAAAATGCAGATATGGTAGAGGGGAAATTGAGTGATTGTTATATTGTTGGGTTATGTTTTGATTAAAAAGGAGGTATGCATGAGTAAGAAGAAGAAAAGTCAAGAATTAGAGCCATGTGAATTTTGTGGTAATTTTATCTGTTGTATTTGTAATGATTAACGATTGGAGGGATGAAATGAAAACTATAGAAAAATATGTTGATGAGTTAAGTGGTAGGGAATTTAAAACACAAAAGGAAGCTATTAAAAGTGAGCTAAAAAATGGAGGTATTAAAAAACTATTTTCGTTCTGGAAGTATCCTCTAAAAGATAAAGGGTGTGAGTTTGAGAATGGTGGGTGGTGTTACCAGAGAAAAGACCATGAATACCTAAAATTCGTTGATTCATTGATTAAAGCTATTAAAGATTATGAACCGTGGATTGCTAAACAATATAAAGAACATGGAGGGTTAAAAAGAGAACATATTGGTAGCGGTTATATGATAGGAAGATATTTAGGTGATGGAAGCTCAGAATTATACAAACAATATGGGACTATTTCTAATATATGTCCGAAGTGTTTTAGAGAATGGGGGCAACCATATTATGCTAATAATTGCAAACACAACGTTAAACCAAAAGTTCTTTAACCACTCAGCATAAACAAGGGGGATTTTAGATGGAAAATTGAGCGATTGTTATATTGTCGGATTATGTGAAAATTTATAGGAAAGGTAGGTAATAATGAAATATCTTTTAATATTCATAATCTTGGGTCAAGTTTGCTCTCCAAAGGGAACTGGATACGAAGCCCCACCGTATTTTTATATGCAATGTTTTGATACGAAAGAAGAAGCAGAAGAAGCTAAAGACAAAGAACCTGCAGGGCAAAGGTCTTTTATTATTACGAGCAATAAATGCGGTTTCTAAACACTTTCAGGGAGGTCTAAATGAATAAACAAATGGTGTCTGATGATAAAGAATTAGTAGAGATTCTATCTGAGGAAGTCCATAAAGCATATTGTAGATATAAGAAAGAAGTGCAAGGAGTAGACTACTGGACTAATGGGGAATATTCTTTACTTGATAATAAATGGAAAGAAGCAGATAGATATACGGTCAGAGCAGTTTTAGATTATTTACAAAGAATATGTAGGCTAAAACAGGAGAAACTAAATGGTTAAGATCAGTTTATTAATTTTGGTTCTTTTAACTGCGGGGTGTACTCCTAAAATTTTATCTACCTGTGAGTGCGATCATAATGGATATGCAGATGTTAAAACAGAAAGCATATTATTTCTAGTGGAGTGTGCCAAGATATGTGAGAATGGCAGGGAATAACTTGTTTACGTTGTATGTAAATAAACCCGATAGGTCTTGACTCTTAAGTGGAAATATGAGATTCTATGATATGACCAGAGCTAATAAATCAATCAAAACAACTAAAAACAAATACTCTCCGGCGGGAACGGTATATCCTACCTATGGCTCTGGTCAGTCTGGTACCGTCGGGGGCTTTTTATTATGAAAAAATTACCTATTGGAACTATTAGAAAATATAAGGATGGTGGGGGACTTCTAAGAAATTTTATAATTCTACATGGTCATCCGCATTCTAATAAAGGTAAGGTTATTTATGCGCGGTGGGTAATGGAGAAAAAAATTAGAAGGTTTCTTAATCCGTATGAGATTGTCCATCATATGAATGGGGATCGTTTGGATGACAGAATTGAAAATTTAAGAATGTTTAAAAACCAATCAGATCATCATAAAAACCATTTTATTAATTCTGGGTCATATTCCGAAAACGATAGAGATTCTATTATTGACATTATTTTTGATGCTCTAGATATTTATAATGGTTTTCCAAATATTAAAAGAGATTTATATTATTAGAAAGTATTATGACTAAAGATCCAGCATTTTTATTTTACCCTAATGACTATATCGGAGGAACAATGGGATGGTCGTTTGAAGAAAAAGGCGCATACATTGAGCTTCTTATGATGCAATTTAATAGAGGTCATATGACCGAACATATGGTACGTCATACGGTAGGTCAACTTTGGGACACGATTAAGGTTAAATTCAAGAAAGACCCCGAAGGTTTGTATTATAATCAACGCCTTGAAACGGAAAAAATTAAGAGAAGTGATTACACCGCAAGTAGAAGGAACAATTTAGAAGGGGTAAATCAATACTCTGAATCTGGTCATACGACCTCTCGTATGGAAAATGAAAATGAAGATGTAAATATAAATAAAGATAAAAGATTTACTCCGCCAACTATTAATGAAGTTACTGCCTACTGCCTTGAACGTAAAAACCAAGTGGACGCAGAATATTTTATTGACTTTTACGCGTCAAAAGGATGGATGATCGGTAAAAACAAGATGAAAGATTGGAAATCCGCACTCAGAAGGGCAGAAAAATGGAAAGAATCAACAAATAAACCATTAACACCCATAAACACCCGAGCAACCGAAGAATACCCAGATTTCCCAAAACAATCAAAAGAAGATCAGGAAAAGGTCAGTAAGCTCATTAGCGAAACAGCTAAAAAACTTTAAAACTGGGATGAGGCGTGAAAGGAAAAAATGAAGGAAGCCTTTAAATTAGCAAGTACATATAAAATTAAAGATTCAAAAGAAAACTTAGAGTTTGTTTCTCATATTCAAAAACGACTTGATGACCAAAAGAAAATCTTTGAAGAAGAATATGAAAAATTAAGGGATTTGCATTATATGTGTGCTGGAAGATTGCCATATAGCCCAATATCAAAAGATAGTGAGTTTCTTAATTGCTTAAGACTCGATTACAAAGAATATAGAGATGGTGTAATTAGTTTCCCTCGATTATTAAAAACATTATGGTTTCATGCTTGGGAAATACGTCGAAACAAATGCGGAAGCAAATATTGAGCCGTTTTCCGTCGAGAACTAGGTTCGCTAATTTGGTTTAACTGGGACGAATAAGGAGGGATAAGATGGGACATACTAAAGGAGAATGGAGAACAGGATTTTTCCCATGCGTTACTGGGCCAACAACAGCATAAGTGAGTTGTGCGTGTTGTGGTGGAAAAGAATGGGAAAGTTACCATATTTGTCAAGGTTCAGATAATATTGCTATTTGCCCAAATCAACCAATCCCAGGACTTGCTATGGAACAGCTAAAAGACAGTGGTAAATCCAACGCACACCGAATAGTACAATGTGTTAATAGCCATGACGAACTGGTAGAGGCGTGTAAAAATCTTATAAGATGTTTTCCTACAGGGACAAGTTTTAAAACTGTTGAAAATGCACAACAAGCAATCACCAAAGCTAGTAGGGACGAATAATAAAGGGGCAACGAGATGTCTAATAATAAGGCAATCGACACTAATAACGTCCGACTTTTCTCTAAAGCCCTTTAACCTGGTATGATAAATAGGAGAAAAACATGAAAGATTGGGGAATGGAAATATCTGTAACAGTCGGAAAATGTAATTATTGCCATAAACAAGCTGTGCTAATAGATGACTATGGTTCGTGTCCATCAAATTGTCCTGGAAATATATCGCAATGTAAAGAATATAAATGTTTTGTTTCAGATGGCGTTCTTGAGAGAATGGGCTTAGAACGAGTAAAGGTTATTAACCTGGGATGATTCGTGAAATGGAGGGAAATATGATTACAATATCTTTATGCAAAGAAGTATTGACCAATGATGCACGATTTAATCTAGGAAATGTTTATATACCTGATGATTGGGAATTAGTTGATGTTTATGTGAAAGCGAGGGAATAATGGAACAAGAAACAATGAGAGAAATAGTTCATATTATGGCATATTCTACGTTTATTATTATTTCAGTAATAATACTTGCCTATTATGGTGAAAAACTATGTAAACGGAGGAATAATGAAAAAGCCTGAAAAAAGATACCCAACCAATGCTCTTGATATTACCGAAAGACATTTTAATCATGTTTGGAATTATGCTTATGATGAATGGGAGAAGTACCACAAACAAGAAATAACTCGGCAGAATTTAGTCTTAGCTGATAAATGTGATGAATTGGATAAAATATGCAAATCCCACAAACAAGATCTTAAAGAGGCGAGGATCGAGGAGTTGGATAAATCATATCAAAAAAGCGAAGAACAAGAATGTGCTTGGTTTGACGGAGTGCCTACAAATTGGCGGACAGAATGGGAAACAATAGCAGATCACCATAAAAGAATTTATGACCGCATAGCCAAACTCAAAAAGGAACAATGAACATAGAATCCACCTGTCAAATATGCCAAGAACAATTTACAGATTTTAATGGCAAGGCAAAACTGTGTACGATCTGTTGTTATGAGTTTCTTGAATTAATGAGGTTTAGTGGGCTAATCTAAATAGGAGGTGATATATGACATTAAAAACAGGATGTAAAACTATTTGGGATGATATTGAAGTTGGTGAGGTTTTTGCTTGGGATGGGTGTTGGTATATCTTTGAGAAAATCTCTGAAAATAAAATAAGAGATTTAGCTAGTGATTACAAGAAAATATGGTTTGACGCATTGGGGGAAATAAAAGATGTATTTAACGAAAAATCAATATTAGAACACGGGAATCTTTATAAACTCCCAGGATCAGTACAAAGACTCTGGAAAGAAGAATGATTACGATTGTTTAGTGGGTTGATATGAATGAAGGAAATATATATGAATGAGTACGCTAGGGATTATTACGCTACGAGATTAACAATGAAAGGAGATATATGAAAAAACTAGGAATTTTTCTAATTCATGTTGGTGGGTTGTTGTTTTCATTAGGGTTTTTTTACGGAATATTTTATGTTCATATGTATACTGATAATCACTGGATGGGGCAATTATACGGGATAAATATGGTTTATAAATTCCCAACAGTATTATTTAGTGGAATAATTATATTTTGGATAGGGTTGTTCTTAACACAAGATTAAGGAGATCCATGGATAAAGAACAAGGAGAGCAGGTATGAGTAAGAAGAAGAAAAGTTTGATCGGATATAGCGATAAAGACTGGCTTAGGAGATTTCAATTTGAACCTTCTTATTATTCTTCAGTTTCAACACCTAGAGTATGGAGAGGGAAATCACATTTAAAAAACCCAAAGAAAGTCCGAATAACTATTGAAGAAATTTAACGATTGGAGGGATGAATGGAAGATTTTATGCACAAGGTAATGAACGATATGAAAAGTCAAGATACAACTGTTGGTGTCAAAATATTAGAAAAGTTCTTGTTCGCATATATTGACACTATTATCAGCTATGAAAACTCCAATTTTCCAAAAAGATTAACCACTCAGCATAAACAAGGGGGACAAGGAATGTTTAAATGTTCTGGTTGTGATGAACTAATGGAAGAAATAACGGCATATCATGGACAAGGTTATTCAGATTTCATGTTGTCAATTAGCAAAGAATATTGTTGTCTTTTCGCTTGCACAAGCAGGGATTGTAAAGACTCTGGTATTGTTAAATGTATTCCAAGCGAACCAAAAGAGTATTAACCCCAACCAAGGAGAAACCATGCCAGACCCAGGACTAGAATTTTTAATTACTGAAACCAATAAAGTCTTTAAAGAAGCGAGTGATAGGTTGTGGTCGTGTGAAACAGTAGAAGAAATTGATGAAGTGTATGCTAAATCAATGGGGCGTAACACGGAGTCGCCAAGAACAGTTTCTAATATTTGAATCAATGTGACCTCGAAGGAAAATATGTTTTACATACAGAAAAAACAATGTTCAACTTGTATTTATCGTAAAGATTCACCGCTTGATATAAAAAATCTTGAATCACAAATAGCCGATAAATATGGTGGATTTAATGGATATAGAATATGTCATCATGCAAAAAAAGGAAGTAAAATTTGTTGTCGTGGATTTTGGAACAGACATAAAAATAAATTTGCTTTAGGTCAAATTTCTCAAAGATTAAATTTATTTGTATTCAATGTAACCTCGGAGTAAAACGAAAGGAGAAAAAATGGACTTTAACGAAATAAACACAATAAATAAAAGTTTTAGAGTCAATAGTTATGGAGATAGTTCTGGTTGGGAAACTAGAAAAACTATAACACTAAAAGAACTCGGAAGAATTAGGGATTTGGTAGATGGAACTTTCGATGAAACTAAAAGAAGTGTTGTTAATAAGGGGCTTACTAAGAGGCAAGCATTTGATATTCTTTTTAAAATATCGAACGACAGCGAAGAAGAATATATGCATCATATTGCATATAAGAATGTTCTTAAAGAATTTATTTTTAATAAGAAAAAGCTCCCCGATGAAGCGATTTATGTCGAACAATCGGCTTTGCTAGATTAACTTTGGTTATTGTTTAATAGGGGGTGGATATGGATAAAATAGAAATGTTTGTTCCAGGGTGGACAATAAAAAGCAGATATGACTGCCCTGAGTGCAATAAAAAGAAATCAATAAAGCATCCTGAATATACCTGTGTAGGGTGTGGTATAGAATTTCAGCTAAAAGTTAAGATGGCAACCTAACCCTCAAGCGTCTAAAAAAGGAGAGGATGATATGGATAAGCCTGAGAAAAGAAGTTTATTAGTCGATGAATTTTTCCATGATGAAAATATGGGCTACAACCAAGCCTGTGATGATTGGGAGAAGTATCTTAAATCAGCCCCTATTGATGTTGAAGGCACAATCAAGGCTTTTGAGAAGGAATTTGGGTGTAGCAGTAATACAGATGGTCTTGAAATTGTTGTAACTGTTGATTCAGATAAATTTATCAACTGGCTCCGCACAACACTCAACAAAGGAAGAACCCCTATTGATGTTGAGGAAGTGGTTGGGGAGTTTGAGAAGGAATTTCCAGAAAGTCTATACACACTAGGTAATGAGAACACGCATAAGATGAGAAGGGAATGTATTATACGATGGTGGCGCACAACACTCAAAAAGCTAACAGGAGGGGAAGGAGAATTATGGAAAAAGAACATAAAGAAGATTGTGAATGTTTATATTGCCTAGCAAAAAGAGGCGATAGTAATATTATTGATGATGACTATTATGATTAACCCCACAGATCAAACTCACTTACACAATCATAGGACTGATAAATGAAAACAAATCTTAGATATATGTGTTGGATATGGATATTCTTATTCTTTCTGTGTTTGGCATTTTTCTTTGTTAAGAAAGAAGCCGGCCGTGTTCATACAGACCATGAAGTAAGGATAACCAATTTAGAAAGGATGTTAGAAAGGTGAAATGGTAATTGTTTGGATTGTATTCATAATAACAATGGGGGTTTTATATGGAAAAATGGATTAAAAAAAATCAAGCTAAACTTATTTTACTCGGTGGGATATTAGCAGTCTTGTCTCTTTATGGATCTGTTCATGGTGGCAGAATTATACCTAGAATCAATAATTTAGAAAATGGTGTTGCTGAGTTGAAAACCGCCACAAAGAAATTAATGTGGGAGTTTTGGGATCATGAGGACAAAATTCATTACGGACAGTAATTAAATATAAAATAAGGAGTAAATAAATTATGTCATCGTTATCTTATGAAGAAAGGTTATCACAAGCAAAAGGTATTCATGCGCAAGGATTAGAAAATGTAAAAGAAAATCCAGAACCAAAAGTTCAAAAATTTCATGTCGGAGAAAGAGTGTTTATAGGTAAAATGCCAGGATATATGGAACATTTCCCTTCAATGAAATGGGCTACTGTAAAATATACTTATGCTCATGCTTATGGAGGGAGTGACATTAATGATTATTGTTTAGACGTGGATGGATTAGGGGAAATTTCTTGGTATGAGGAAAATCAACTCTCATTAAAAAGTAATTGAAATTCTTATTGACAAACCTGCCTTTTTAATTCACATTAATACTTGTATAGTTGTGTTGTAGTCCTCCTTGTTTAGCAATCGGGGCGTTTGCTCTGATTAAGTGAGCGCCCCAATAAAATTATGATACAAGAAAAGAAAATATATATTATCTGTCTCTATTCAAAAGATAGAGGTTTTTTTAATGTTCAAAAATTGAACAAATAATATTTATGGATGATAAACAATTTAAAACATTATCTGCATTAATATGTACGCTTATAACGATATTAGTCGAAAAAGGTATAATGACTAATGAAGAATTTGATATTAATTTAGTAAAATCAAATCAACGTTTAGATCAGTTGTTTCAAGAGGTGAAAGAGGAAGAACGTAAAAAACTTGAGAAAGAATATCCTGATATTTGTAATTCACCTTTTGGTAAGATATTATTTCCTGGTGTCTTTGATGATGATTTAGGAGTAAAACTATGAAACTTCCTGAGAAAATTAAAGAAGATTATGAATGCGGTAGAATTTCTGTGCATGAATATGAATCAAAAGTGTTTAGGTTTAATAAGAGACAGGAGTTCTTAGAAGAAAGAGCAAAGGAAAAACAGAAGAATGTTATGCTAAGAAAGCGAAGAATAGAGAGGGATATAGAAAATACACGGAATACTAATGAATATTTAAAGTATCTTGAAGATGAGTGCAAGCGTCTTGGTTTAAATAGAAAATATAAACGTAGGGAAATTGCAACTGATGTTGTTCAATTAGTATATGAAGAAAATATTAAGAAATATGGAAAGTTGATGTGTTATTTATGTAATGAGCCTGTTAAGTTTGGTAATGATGCGGTAGATCATAAGATTCCAGTAAGTCGCGGTGGGATTAATGATTTTGATAACTTAGGGATTACACATTCTAGATGCAATTCAATTAAAAATAGTAAAACAGTTGAAGAATATGAAAATTACAGAGATAAAAACAAAGAATAAGATAAGAGATTTCAAAATATGTCATCTTTGGATGGAAGGAAAGTTAACAAATTTACAAATATCCCAACTTGTTGATGTTTCTGAGAGGTGTGTTGGAAGAGTAGTTTATAAAAATAGAGGTGTCTTAAAACTGGATAGAGAATTTGAAAAATCTGAACGAACACGATGGCTTAAATCTCAGTTGAATAAGTCAGGTGACACAAATAAAGACTCTCTTGATATTATGAATGAATTGCGCAAGGAAATAGAAGGTGATACCAAAATCATAGCTAATGGTGATACCAAGATAGTTATAGTTTACCCTCAAAACCAAAAGGAAGCGGATGAGAATAGAGTTAAAGCAATATCAAGCGTACTTTCTACCGAGTAAGCTAAGATTTCCTTGCATGGTGGCGGCAGTTGGAACAGGTAAGTCAATGATGCTATTACTTAAGATATGGCAATACTGCGAAGCATACCCAAATTCATTAGCTTTAATCATACGAAAAGAGTTTACTGATCTTCGCGACTCCACGATTAAAGACTTCCAAACATACTTCGGTGTTACTATTGATGGCAATAAGGAATATAAGTTTGCTAATGGTTCAACGATCATGTTCAGGCATGGGGCTGAAATGGCGGTTTTGAAGAACATGAATCTATCTATAGCTGGTATCGAACAGGCAGAAGAGTTCGAGACCGATGAGGTCTTCACGTTTTTACGTGATCGTCTTCGCCGTCAAAACGGCCCGTACCGTCAACTCTGCGTCATAGCCAATGCAAACGGTCATAACTGGATATGGAGGTTATTTATTCAACCGGCGAAAGATATAAGAGTTTTAAACGAAGAAACAGGCGAGATCATAAGGACTCGCGGGGAATATTTATGTGTTGAAGCGAATACTCTAGCTAATAAAGACAACTTACCTAAAGACTTTATTGACGATTTAATGAGTATGAAAGAGGACGCACCGAATCATTATATGCGTTATGTAATGAATAGTCATGAGGAGGTTGACGCTGATGATTTGTTGTTTAACTCTAAGGACGTTTATGATAGTCCAAGCATTGTTATTGATAATGAGAATAGGGTTATTAAGCGTGTTATGGGTCTTGATGTTGCTCGCTTTGGGAATGATGAAACAGTATTCACAGTCATAGAACAAAAGGATTTATATCGATGGGAACAAATATTCAAAGAGGAGAAAAAAGGAGTTGATACAGTCTGGACTAGTGGGTATGCTATGGAACTCGAACGGAGATTTGCACTTGATCTCACAGTTGTTGATGATATTGGCGTTGGTGGCGGTGTTACGGATAACCTAAGAAGTAACGGAGGCCGGATACTCCCGTTCATAGCTAACAGTAAGGCAACAGTAAATAATCAACAGTTATATGAGGACTCTAACACTGAAGGCTTTTGTATGATGGCTGATCTTCTTCGTAAAGGGTGGCTGAAGCTTTTACCTGACCATATACAGGCCGAACAGATAATGACTACTCGGTTTAAGTTTAAAGGTGCAAAGAGGTCTATATTAACGAAAGAAGAAATGCGTCTTAAATACAAAGAGATCGCATCACCTGATCGAGCTAAAGCTTTAATGATGGCTGTTTATGGTACAGACAAGAGGCCAATGCGCTTAGATGATCAGAGGTTTAACTTACCAACAGATTGTATTGTTGACGAAGATATACCAGTAGGCAATAAAAGTTCAGTTGATAAATGGGTCATAAAGAGACAGACCC
>SDBT01011613.1_pt1 | contig 14167 bp, 12 predicted proteins | sample 2277101 | NCBI WGS metagenome assembly SDBT01 (sample SAMN10404973, study PRJNA504765) | marine sediment metagenome | isolation source: marine sediment core GS10_PC15, 103 cmbsf | place: Arctic Ocean: Southern Knipovich Ridge | collected 2010 | reverse complement strand
GCTTGAACCCTGGGATAAATACCAGAGTCAATACCAGGACATTTTAGAATTATCTAAACTGGTTGAAGAAGATGATCAAAAGACCCTGGCCGAACTCCAGGAAGAGCTTTTAACGTTAAGCAACGCTTTAGATAAGTTAGAATTCGAAATATTATTAAACGGCGAAGATGATAAGTACAGCGCAATTTTGAGCATCAATGCCGGTGCTGGCGGGACCGAGGCCTGTGATTGGGTTCAGATGCTGGCCCGGATGTATATAAGATGGGCTGAAGCTAAAAGATTTTCTACCCGGACCGTTGACTTTTTATCTGGCGAAGAAGCCGGCTTAAAGAACGTAACTATTATGATTGGAGGCAGATTCGCCTATGGATGGCTCAAGACAGAAATAGGCGTACATCGCCTGGTCCGCATTTCTCCCTTTGATTCCGCCCGGCGCCGCCATACCTCATTTGCCTCGGTAGATGTCATTCCAGAAATAGAAGGAGAGATTTCCATCGTTATCAATCCCAGCGACCTGCGTATAGACACCTACCGTTCCAGCGGCGCAGGGGGTCAGCATGTGAATGTCACTGATTCAGCAGTGAGGATTACGCATCTACCTACGGGAATAGTGGCGCAGTGTCAAAACGAGAGGTCGCAATTTAAAAATAAGTCTACCGCTATGAAGGTATTAAAGGCCCGGCTATACGAAAGGGAATTGAGAGAAAAAGAAGAGGCCAGGGCCAAAAAGAATCAGAAAAAAATGGAAATTGCCTGGGGTAGCCAAATCCGTTCTTACGTGCTTTATCCTTATTCTCTGGTCAAGGACCACCGCACGGCATTTGAGACAGGTAACACCCAGGCAGTAATGGACGGAAATATTGACCAGTTTATGGAAGCATATCTGAGAAAGTTAAAAACAAAGAGGTAAAAAGATGGCACGATCTAAAAGGTCATTGAATCTGGCCTGGTTACGCAGGAAATTCGGATTGCCTGTTCCCGGAAATCCGTTGACCAGGTTTATTGGCACCCAAAACGAAAGGATCTTGTTACGTTTCGGTCCGTTAGTTGAGGAGATAAACTCCTGGGAGGAAAGAATCAGCCGGCTTTCAGATGAGCAGCTTAAAAGAAAGACCGATGATTTTAAGGAACGGCTGCGGATGGGCCAGACAATGGACGATATTCTGGTTGAGGCATTTAGCGTTGTCCGCGAGGCTGGTCGGCGTACTGTTGGCATGAGACATTTTGATGTCCAGCTGATTGGCGGGATAGTTCTGCATCAGGGCCATATTGCCGAAATGGCCACTGGTGAAGGGAAGACGCTGGTGGCTACTCTGGCGGTCTATTTGAATGCCCTGAGCGGCAAAGGGGTTCATGTTATTACAGTTAATGACTATCTGGCCAGAAGAGACCGGGCCTGGATGGGGCCGCTCTATGAATTTTTGGGTTTTTCCTGCGGAGTTATTCAACATGATATGAATCCTGACCAGCGGCAAAAGGCCTATGGTTGTGATGTAACTTACGGCACGAACAATGAATTCGGTTTTGATTACCTGCGGGATAATATGGTCAGCAGGGCAGAGGACAGGGCGCAAAGGCCTTTGCACTATGCTATTGTTGATGAGGTGGATAGCATATTAATTGATGAGGCACGGACACCCTTAATTATTTCTGGGCCGTCTGAAGAGTCAACCGATAAGTATTATAAAGTAAATAAAATTATTCACCGCCTTAAAAAGGGCAGCCGCGATGAGGCTACCAAGGAAGAAAGCGAAGATTTTATAATTAATGAAAAGGAGCATACGACTTATCTTACTGAACAGGGGGAGGTCCATGCGGCAGAGCTTCTGGGGCTGGACAATCTACACGATCTGGACACCATGGAATACAAACATCATGTAAATCAGGCCCTGCGCGCACACTATAATTTTAAGCGCGATGTACACTATATGATAAAGGATGGCCAGATAATGATTGTAGATGAATTTACCGGCAGGATAATGCCCGGAAGACGGTGGAGCGATGGCCTGCATCAGGGAATAGAGGCCAAGGAAAACGTGGAGATCAAAAGAGAGAATCAGACCTTAGCCACCGTCACCTTCCAGAACTATTTTCGGATGTATGAAAAACTTGCCGGTATGACCGGCACAGCTGTTACCGAGGCCATGGAGTTTAATCAGATCTATAAACTGGAAGTGGTGGTTATTCCTACCAATGAACCCTTGATCAGGACCAACTATCCCGATGTGATTTACAAGACAGAGAAAGAAAAGTTCAAGGCAGTGGTGGATGAAATAGAGGAATCTTATAAAAAACGACGGCCGGTTTTAGTGGGCACAATATCCATCGATAAATCAGAAAGACTGAGTCAGCTATTGAGGAACAGAAACATCCCTCATAATGTATTAAATGCCAAATATCATCAGAGAGAGGCCCAGATAGTAGCTCAGGCAGGACATTTAGGCGCGCTAACCATAGCTACCAATATGGCTGGGAGAGGGACAGATATTTTATTAGGGGGGAATGCTGAAACAATGGCCCGGGAGATTATTGATAAAAAATTGTCTTCCGGCGAGGACCTCTCCGAAGGAGATAAAAAAAGGATTATATCGCGATTGAGGGAACAGACCTCTAAAGAGCATGATCAGGTCGTCAGCTTAGGCGGACTCCATATCATCGGTACAGAACGGCACGAGGCGAGAAGGATTGATAATCAGCTCAGAGGCAGAGCCGGCCGGCAGGGCGATCCTGGTTCTTCCCGATTTTATCTGTCTCTTCAGGATGACCTGATGAGGATATTTGGTTCGGATAGGATTGCCGGTCTTATGGATCGGCTGGGTATGGAGGAAGGCCAGGAAATAGAACACCCGTTTATTACCCGGGCTATTGGGACAGCCCAAAAACGGGTGGAGGCAATGAACTTTGAGATTAGAAAACAGCTGTTGGAATTCGATAATGTTATGAATAGCCAAAGAGAGGTAATCTATAAAGAACGCCTGATGGTTCTGGAAGGTAGTGACATCAAAGAACATATTTTGGGTATGATGGATGATGTCCTGGGTAGCGATCTGACAAACTATATCAATCCTGATATCAATCAACAAGACTGGGACTTAAACGGATTAAGCCAACGGCTGAAACTGAGATTTCCAATAAGGATAGAAGATTTAGAACTAGAGAGCCTTTCTCATGACCAGATAAAAGAGAATTTATTTAATAAGATTATTGATGCCTATAATCAGAAAGAAAATACTATTTCAGCAAAAGTCCTCAGACATTTGGAAAGGGTTGTTTTGTTGCAAATCGTGGATTTGAAATGGAAAGACCACCTTTATTCCCTGGATATCCTCAGGGGGGGAATAGGTCTGCGGGCATATGGCCAGCGGGACCCACTGGTTGAGTATCGGCACGAGGCCTATCAGATGTTTTCTGCCATGATTGAGAGCATAAAATCCGATATTATTGAATTTATCTTTAAGGTCCAGGCTGTCTCTGGAGAAAAAAAGGTCAGTGTTTTTGACCCATCCGAACAGAAATTGGTTCATCCTGAGGCCCGCCAGATGAAAAGTCTTCCTTCAGAATCTTCGTCGACAGAAGAGAAAGCACCTCCGTCACTTTCTTCCCCAGCCGCTGATAAAAGTGCTCCCTATCAGAGGAAAGACCGCAAGATCGGCAGGAATGAACCCTGTCCCTGCGGCAGCGGGAAAAAATATAAACATTGCTGTGGGAAGTAGCGGATAGGCAATAGTATTGCCTATCCGCCGGTTCGCCGGTTAATGCGCCAACCGGCCAACCCGCTAACCCGCTAACCGGCTAACTAATTAATCTGTGTAGGATACTTTTATGAAGGTAGTAATTCAAAGAGTAAGCAGGGCAGAAGTAAAAATAGATAGCCGTGTTATTTCCGAAATAGGCAGGGGCTTAGTTGTCTTTCTGGGCATAGAAAAGACAGATGGTTTAAAGGATGCTGAATTTTTGGCTGAGAAGATAACAAAACTCAGGTGTTTTGAGGACCAGCGAGGTAAGATGAACATTTCACTTGGTGAAGTGAACGGGGAACTGCTGGTGGTTCCAGAAGTCACCCTTTGCACTAACCTCACCAGTGGCCGGCGGCCCGGTTTTGAGAATGCGGCTCAGCCAGAGATTGCTGAAAGACTTTATCAGGATTTTATAAATCTATTATCCAAGAGGAACCTTAGAATTAAACAGGGCAAGTTCAAGGCCCATATGATTGTTACGATATTCAATGATGGACCGGTGACGTTCGTTTTGGATAGCCATGCTATAAAGGCAGAGTCAAAGAGTCAGAGAGTCAGAGAGTCAGAGAGTCAGAGAGTGAGTAAAGGCAGAGTCAGAGAGTCAAAGTTTTTACTATGACTCTATGACTCTTCACTTCATGACTCTTTGACACTTTATTTCATGACTCTATGACTCTTTGACGCTTTTAAAGGGAGGAAGTTATGAATATATTAAAGACGGGAATTCTGTTGACTTTTCTAACATTGCTTTTAGTTTTTATTGGAAGATTAATCGGCGGTCCTGTGGGGATGGTAACAGCTTTTATAATCGCCTTAATAATAAATGGCGTAAGTTACTGGTTTTCTGACAGAATAGTTCTGGCAATGTATCACGCCAAAGAGGCCTTGCCTGATGAGGCCCCGCAATTATATCAGATAGTTGTCGGCCTGGCTCAGAAGGCGAACTTACCCTTGCCCAGAGTCTATATTATTCCCAGCCAGACCCCTAACGCCTTTGCTACCGGTAGAAATCCCCGGCATGCAGCAGTAGCAGTGACCAAGGGCATCTTAAATATTTTAGACCACGATGAGCTGGAAGGCGTTTTAGCCCATGAGTTAGCCCACATCAGAAATCGGGATATCCTGGTTGGTTCAGTAGCTGCTACCATTGCCGGTGCCATCTTTATGTTGTCAAACATAGCCAGATTTGCTGCCTTGTTTGGCGGCCACAGGGGCAGCCGGGATAGAGGAGGTGGAATTATTGGATTGTTGGTAATGACAATAGTGGCGCCGATTGCCGCAATGTTAATCCAGATGGCTATATCCCGCTCCCGGGAATATCAGGCTGATAATTCAGGAGGAAGACTCTCCGGGCAACCTCTGGCATTGGCCAGTGCTTTAAAAAAATTACATTCAATGAACAAGAAAATACCGATCAAGGCCAATCCATCCACTGCCCATATGTTTATTGTCAGTCCTTTAACTGGCGGCGGCCTGGCAAACCTGTTCAGCACCCATCCGAGGGTAGAAAATCGGATAGAGGCGCTAAAAAGGCTTGATGCCGATTTGCAGAAATGAAAGTTAATATCAGATATGTAAAAGACAAAGACCTGTTTGAGCTGCAGTTTGTTGAACCTCAACTGCGCTCGCACATTTTATTGAACAGACAGCAATTGAATCAGTTCAGGACGTCTTTAGAAAAGGCCCTTATTGAAAGTAAGAAGAATAGATGATGGATGCGAAAAAGATGCTGCCGGCCTTCTATAATAGATTATTTGAATTTTTCGGTCCGCAGAAATGGTGGCCGGCCCGCTCGCGCTTTGAGATTATCCTCGGGGCTATCTTGACCCAGAACACCAGCTGGAAAAATGTGGAAAAGGCGATTAAGAATTTGCGTTCCGCAGGGGTATTGGACTATGGAAAATTAAAGGACCTCAGCCAGCGACGGCTCGCCTCGTTGATTAAGCCAGCGGGTTATTACAACATTAAAGCAGAGCGGCTAAAAAACTTCATTGATTTTTTAAGCTTGGAGTATCAGGGAAATTTAAGTAAAATGTTGAAAGAAAGGACCTTGATATTGCGGCAAAGTTTGCTCAGGGTAAAGGGGATAGGTAAAGAAACAGCTGATTCAATAATATTGTATGCTGCCGGGAAGCCGGTTATGGTAATAGATGCCTACACCAAAAGAATATTTTCGAGACACAGATTGATTTCCCCAGATTCCTCCTACGATCATGTCCAGAAACTGTTTATGGACAACTTGCCCAAGAGTCCTGTTTTCTACAACGAATTTCACGCCCTGATTGTCAGGCTGGGTAAAGAGTTTTGCCTCAAAAAGCCCAGATGTGATGCTTGCCCAATAGCAGCCTTAAAGTATTGATTCAGTTATGAAATTAATCAGGACTCTTTTACTCTGTCTTTTTTCGGCCTTCCTTTTGATTTTGTCTTTTCCCCGGCCTGAGTTGGCGTATTTTGCCTGGTTTTCCTTTGTCCCCCTTTTTGCAGCTATTGATAAGCTGGATAGAAAATCCGCATTTTTGTTTTCCTATCTTACCGGCGTTATTTTTTTTCTGGGTACGCTTTACTGGGTTGGTTATGTAAATGTTTTCGGATTGATAGTCCTGGTATTGTATCTAGGGCTTTATTTTGGTATCTTCGGGTTGCTTGTTAATCGTTTACACTCTGGCTTCGGAGCCCTTATTTTAGTTCCGTGTTTTTGGGTAAGTTTGGAATATCTCCGCAGTCATCTTTTTACCGGATTTGGCTGGCCAGTACTCGGATATTCCCAGTATCTCAATCTTTCTCTTATCCAGATAGCAAAACTTACCGGTGCCTACGGTGTTTCCTTTCTAATAATAATGGTCAATGTGCTTATCTTTCAGGGAATAAGGGGCCTCAGGATTATCCTGAGAAAGGAGGTTTCTTACCAGGGCAGACAGAACTCAAAGTTATTGATTAACCTCGGTATTGTTTTGCTGATTTTGATATCGGTATTTATCTATGGCCGCGTTCAGCTTTCCCAGAGGACTGCGGCAAGAATAAAGGTAGGGTTAGTCCAGGCCAATGTGCCACAGGAGGAGAAGTGGGACCCTGCATTTAAATATCTGATTCTGGAAAAATATCAAGCACTAACCAGATTGGTTTCCCTGCAAAGGCCAGATATAATCATCTGGCCGGAGACAGCTGTTCCGGGATATCTGGTTGATGAAAGTGAAATCCTGGGTTATGTTGTTAACTTGGCAAGAGAAGTAGGCATTCCTTTGTTGATCGGTAGCCCCTTCCTGAATAATAGCAGTGAGGTCTATAATTCTGCTTTTTTAGTGTCGGGGAAAGGTAAAATTCTTGCCCGTTACGACAAGATACATTTAGTCCCCTTTGGTGAATATATTCCCCTGGACAGAATATTTTCATTTGTTGCAAAGATAGACCAGAGGGCAGCCGGCGATCACTTTAGCCATGGCAGGGAATATACCATATTCAGGATGCCAACTTCTGGCGGCCAGGAGCCAGGAGCAAGCTTTGGTGTCCTGATTTGTTTTGAGGATATATTTCCGGGTTTGATAAGAGAGTTTGTCAGGAAGGGAGCGGACTTTATGGTTAATATTACAAATGATGCCTGGTTTGGAACCTCAGGCGCACCCTATCAACATACTACTGCCCTGGTCTTGAGGGCAGTTGAGAACGGTATTGGCATAGTCAGGTCTGCTAATACCGGCATTTCCTGTATCATTGAACCGAGCGGCAAGATAACCCGGCGGATATCAGATGCCCAGGGCAATCATATATTCATAACCGGGTATTTAGCCGGGGACGTAACGCTTTTAAACAGTCCCACTTTTTATACCAGATTTGGTGATCTATTTACCTATCTTTGTATTTTAATTTCAATAGGTTGGCTTATTCTTGACAAGGTAAGGAATCTTCTATATAATAAGCGAACACATAAGTTACGGAGTCCGTATAGGACGACGTAACTTATGTGTGTGAGCTTACCCTTGACATTTTTTTAGAAAAATGTCAAGGGTTAAATTCGGACAGACCCTTTACGGAAATCAATGATTTCTGTAAAGGGTGAACTCATTTAATGACAAAAAATGAATTGATGGAAATAAAGCTTAAAAAGGTGGAACTTATTAAAAAGGCCGGGGTTTATCCTTACGGTGCAAAGTATGTAAGGTCTTACCGGATAAAAGAGGTGCTTGAACGGTTCAAGCAGGATTTAGAGGTTAATCTGGCCGGTCGGATTATGGCCTTGAGGCGTCACGGCAAAACAGTATTTTTTGACATCAAGGATGAGACAGCAAAGATTCAGGCCTACATTAATATTGCTGAGTTGGAAGAAGGGAAGCGGAATCTCTTTAATAATTTAGACATAGGGGATTTTGTCGGCCTTAAGGGGGTGCTTTTTAAGACCAGAACAGGTGAGGCAACGGTCAGGGTTGCTGAATTTACCATCCTTAGCAAATGTCTAAGAATTCTGCCTGAAAAGTGGCATGGGCTCAAGGATGTGGAGACCAGATATCGTCAGCGTTATGTGGATTTAATAGTAAACGATGAGGTAAAAAGGGTATTTTTACTCCGCAGCCGCGTATTAAAAGAAATCAGAAATTTTCTTAACTTACGTGATTATCTGGAGGTTGAAACTCCGATGATGCAACCTATTCCGGGCGGGGCTGCGGGTAGACCGTTCAAGACCCATTCTAATATATTAGATGCTGATTTTTATTTAAGGGTAGCTCCCGAGTTATATCTCAAGAGATTGATAGTGGGGGGGTTTGAAAAGATTTATGAAGTCAATAAATGTTTTCGAAACGAGGGGCTTTCTACCCGGCATAATCCAGAGTTTACGATGCTGGAGGTTTATCAGGCCTATGGCGATTATGAAGATATGATGAATTTGACCGAGGAACTCATTACCTTTTTAGCCAGGGAGATTTTGGGAAAGGTGAAATTTGATTTTCAGGGAAACAGCATAGATCTTTCCAGTTGGCAAAGGATTTCTTTTAGTACGTTGATGAAAGAGGCCTACGATATAGATCCCCAGGAGAATATTGAACAATGGATTAAAAAACTTGCCAGAGGCGGAGTTGAAATAGAGGCAAAGAATATCAGCCGGTCCCAGATTTTAAACATAATTGCTGAACTGATTGAGCCAAAATCCCACGGCACGCCGACGTTTGTTGTGGACCTGTTTAGTGAATTGTGTCCCCTGGCCAAGAGAAAACCGGATAATCCCTTGCTTACCGAAAGATTTGAACTGTTTATTGGCGGACTAGAAGTGGCTAATGCCTATTCAGAGTTGAATGATCCTGTTGAGCAAAGGGAAAGATTCAAGACCCAGATGCCGGTTGAGGGAGAGGCCGGGAAAATAGATGAGGATTTTTTGAGGGCCCTCGAGTATGGGATGCCTCCCACCGGTGGTTTGGGGATAGGGATTGACAGATTGGTGATGCTGCTTACCAATTCAGCCTCAATCAGGGATGTTATTCTTTTTCCGCAACTTAAACCTGAGAAAGAATAAGGTCGTAAAAATTACCAATTAAGCTGAGGGGCAAGAGAACAGTTTAGCAGTTTAACAATCTAACAACATATTTAAAGATGCGCTGTGAGCTGTTTATCGGATGGAGATATTTTCTGACCAGAAGGAAGGGTTTCTTTATTTCTTTGGTTACGCTGATATCTATACTGGGCGTGGCTATTGGCGTTGCCACTTTGATTACCGTCCTTGCTGTTATGAGTGGTTTCGGCAATGAACTAAAGAGCAAGGTGATTGGTGCAAATTCACATCTGATAATAGAAAAAACGGGAGGGATAGATGATCCGGCCATGATTGTGGCCTGCGCAGAAAATGTAAATCATGTATTGGCTGCTTCTCCGTTTATAGCCGGCCAGGCAATGATTCGGGGGCGAACTGATGTAAGCGGCGTAGCGGTAAAAGGAATAGATGCCTCGAAGGAAAAAAAGGTTACCAGGATAGAAGATTATTTGGTAGAAGGCGTCTTGGAAAATCGCGACCTAAATGGTATAATAATCGGCAGGGAATTGGCTGACCGTTTGAATCTTGGCCTGAAAGATTCCTGCTACCTTATTTCTCCGATAAAAGGAGAAAAACACAATTTTAGGGTTCAGGCCATATTTGATTCGGGGATGTATGAATATGATTCTTCCCTGGTCTTTATTTCCCTGGACAAGGCCCAGCAGGTTTTTAGGATACCCGGACTGGTAACCGGGGTTGGGGTAAAGATTGATGATTTTTACCGGACAGATAAGGTAAGAAATGAGCTTCAAAAGGCCCTCGGTTTCCCATATTGGGTAAGGACCTGGCAGGATTTAAACAGAAATTTGTTTGACGCTTTGAAACTGGAAAAAAGAGTAATGTTTATAATATTGATTTTAATAATTATGGTAGCGGCCTTTAATATCGCTGCTTCACTGATTATGATGGTTATGGAGAAGACCAGAGATATCGGAATCCTTAAGTCCATTGGTTTTAATTCCAGCGGAATAATGACAATATTTACTTTTGAAGGTTTAATAATAGGCGTTTTTGGAGCTGCCCTGGGATTGGTTGTAGGATTGGCCCTGACCTGTTCATTAAATACGATCCTCTCCCTTTTAGAACGGCTGAGCGGCGTAGAGATATTTCCTTCCAGCGTTTATTATTTTGATAAGATTCCAACTGCTATAAATGCAGGTGAGGTTGCGTTAATAGTAACCTCGGCCGTAGTTATTAGTTTATTGGCCGGCCTTTACCCTGCCCGGCAGGCAGCTAAATTGGAACCGATAGAAGCGTTGCGGTATGAGTGAGTTGTTGCTGGCTCATAATCTTCACAAAAGTTATGATAGCGGAGCTAAGACCCTTCATGTTTTGAAAGGGATAAGCCTAAAGGTAATAAAAGGGAAAGTTCTGGCAATAGTTGGGCCTTCCGGGGCCGGTAAATCGACCTTACTTCACATACTGGGAGGTCTGGACAGTCCTGTTTCAGGTAGTGTTTTTTTAAACGGAGTTGATATCTATAAACTTAGAGACAGGCAAAGGGCAGAACTCAGAAATAGACGAATAGGTTTTGTATTTCAGTTCTATCATTTGTTAGCCGAGTTTACGGCCTTAGAAAATGTGGTACTGCCGGCAGCTATAAAAAAGGTTCCAATGTCTAAGCAAAAAGGGTGCCAGTTGCTGGGGAAAGTCGGTCTGAAGCACAGGATGAATCATCTGCCTTCCCAGCTTTCCGGCGGAGAACGTCAGAGGGTTGCCATTGCCCGGGCATTGATTAACGAACCGGCAATAGTCTTTTGCGATGAGCCGACCGGGAATCTGGACTCTAAGACTGGTGGTTTAATTTATGATATTATATGGCGATTGAACAAGGAAAAGAAACAGACATTTGTTATAGTTACCCACGAAGAAAGGATAGTTAAAAGGGCAGATGAGGTTTACAGAATAAAAGATGGAGAATTAGCGGTTAGCGGTTAGGGGTGTTCGGTTATCGGTTAACACCAAGCGTCCTCGCTAACCGAATCTGGAGGAATTATGAGTTTAAAGATTTATATTGATGGCAAGTTACTGGATAAGAGCGAGGCCAGGATATCGGTCTTCGACCATGGATTATTATATGGAGACGGTGTATTTGAAGGCATCAGGTCTTATGACGGATTAATTTTTAAATTAACAGAGCATCTCCTCAGATTGTATGAATCGGCCAAGAGTATCGGGCTTTCTATTCCCGCTTCTTTGTCAGAGTTGACTCAGGCCATTATTCGGACATTAAAGGCCAATCAGCTCAAGGATGCCTATATCCGGTTAGTAGTCACCAGGGGTGTGGGGGATCTGGGATTGGACCCGGCCAAGTGTTCAAGCCCGACGATTATTATTATAGCTGATAAGATTACTCTTTATCCAGAGGAATACTATAAAAACGGCCTGAAGTTGATAACCGCTTCTACCAGACGAAATGTACCGGAGGCCGTGAATCCGCAGATAAAATCCTTAAACTATTTGAATAATATTCTGGCTAAGATTGAGGCGACCAATTCCGGCGTGATGGAAGCCATTATGCTAAATAGAGATGGTTATATAGTCGAATGTTCAGGAGTTAATATTTTTGCGGTTAAGAAGGGGCGTCTTCTTACTCCTCCCTGTTTTCTGGGAGCGTTAAAAGGGATTACCAGGGGTACGATTATTGAGTTGGGCGGGGAGGAAAAGCTAGAAGTTCACGAAGAGATTATGACCAGGCATGACCTGTTTAACAGCGATGAATCTTTTTTGACCGGTACGGCTGCTGAGATTATACCGGTAGTTAAGGTGGATGGCCGGAGTATTGGAAATGGAAAGCCGGGCAAGATAACTGCAAGACTTCTCAAAAGATTCCGACAATTGACTAAGACCGAAGGAGTAAAATACTAATTCGTATTGCGTATATCGTATTGCACTTAGGTTTTAACGCAATACGCACGACGAAGTGAGGAGGTATAAATGCTCTGTGACTTATGTGGTAAAGAGGAGGCCAGCGTTCATATTACCGAGATAGTCAACGGCCAGATGGCCGAGCTTCATCTCTGTGAGGAATGCGCTCGTAAGAAGAACGTGGCTATGGAGCAGCATTTTTCTCTGTCAGACCTTTTAGGGGGACTGGCAGACATCGGTACTGTTCTGGACAAAACAGAGATGGCCGGTAAACGATGCTCCAATTGCGCCATGACTTATGAAGACTTCCGCAAGATGGGACGGTTGGGTTGCAGCGAGTGTTATGTAACCTTTCGGGATAGCCTGGCATCGCTTTTAAAGAGAATACATGGTTCCGACCACCATCTGGGTAGATTCCCATTAGGCAAGGATGAAAAGGTTAAGTCCAAGACGAGAATTCAGGACTTACGTGCCAGATTAACAGCAGCCATTCAGCTTGAGGAATATGAAAGGGCAGCAAAATTACGCGATCAGATCAGAATTCTGGAGAGAAAAGGCCCGAAAAAGACATAGATCGAGTTAGCCGGTTAACGGGTTAGCCGGTTGGCGGGTTGAAGGAAAAAATAAAAAGACTTAAAAAAAGAAGTTTTTAAAAAGATACTCACCAATTAACCAATTAACCAGTTAACCAGTTAACCAGTTAACCAATACCGGTTAAGATCTAAAAAAATGGAGAAATAAATGGGATTAGATGATTTAATCTATCAAAATACTGAATGGTTGAAAGGCACAGGCCCCCAGTCCAATATTGTAATAAGCTCGCGGATTCGGCTGGCCAGGAATGTAGAGAAACTGCCCTTTTCTCACTGGGCCGATGAACAAAAGGAGAAGGAGATCCTGGCTTTAGTCCAACCCGCCATCCAATCATCTGATTATTTAAAGAATGCATTGTATCTGAAATTGAGCGATTTATCGCGCCTTAACAAACAGTTTCTTCTGGAAAGACATCTGATTAGCCGCGAGCATGCCGAAGGAAAGAACAGCAAAGCAGTAGTTATAAGCGAAAAAGAAATGATAAGTATTATGATCAACGAGGAAGATCACCTGCGTATTCAAGTGCTTCAGTCGGGTTTTAATTTTATCGAGGCCTGGCGCCTGATTTCAAAGATCGATGAGGAAATCCAGACAACACTCAACTTCGCTTTTAGTTCCAGATGGGGTTATCTTACAGCTTGTCCTACTAATGTGGGAACGGGAATGCGGGCGTCGGTAATGCTGCATTTGCCGGCATTGGTAATGACCAAACAGATTAGCAGGGTTTTGCAGGCTCTGGATAAGTTGAGTGTAGCTGCCCGTGGCTTATACGGGGAGGGCACAGAGGCCCTGGGTAACTTTTTCCAGTTTTCCAACCAGATTACTCTTGGCCACACTGAAGAGGATTTGATCGACAATGTGGAAAGAGTTGTAAAGCAGATTGTAACTCATGAAACCGAGGCCCGGCAGGTGTTGATGAATCAGAATAAAAAAAGAATTTCCGACCGTATCTGGCGTTCTTATGGTACACTGAAGAATGCGCATATCATTTCTAGCTCAGAGACTATAAATTTATTGTCAATGGTCAGACTGGGTGTGGATACGGGGATAATAAAAAACATAGACCGGGCAAAGATAAATAAGCTTTTTATTTTCTCGCAGCCGGCACATCTGCAGAAGGTGGAAGATAAAATTTTAACACCTATGCAACGAGACATTAAAAGGGCGGATTTGCTTAGAAAAGAATTAGGGGGGAAAGATGTTTAACCGTTTTACCGAGAGGGCAAGAAAGGTTATTATGCTAGCCAAAGAAGAGGCGAGGCGCTTCAACCATGACTATATCGGAACAGAACATATGCTGCTGGGTTTAATCAAGGAAGGAGAGGGAGTGGCTGCGGCGGTTCTTCAGAGCCTGGGTCTGAATCTGCACACCCTGCGTTTGGAGGTAGAGAAATTAGTTCAGGTCGGCCCCAGTACAATTATTTCGGGAGATATCCCCTTTACCCCCAAGGCC
>SDBT01011612.1_pt1 | contig 14167 bp, 19 predicted proteins | sample 2277101 | NCBI WGS metagenome assembly SDBT01 (sample SAMN10404973, study PRJNA504765) | marine sediment metagenome | isolation source: marine sediment core GS10_PC15, 103 cmbsf | place: Arctic Ocean: Southern Knipovich Ridge | collected 2010 | reverse complement strand
CACGGTGCCCGTCAAAGACGGTGCAGTATCAGGGACCGCCTTCATCGACACCCTCTCCACCACGGTTGGTGCCGTGTTCGGGCGGTTCCTGAAACTCGACCAGCTTGTCGATGTCGATGTGGCTTCGGTGTCCGACCTCGATGTCCTGTCCTTCATTCAGGCGACAGGTAATTGGGAGGCACGGGCGAACAACGCCAACAAGGGAATCGTCACTCTCGAATATTTGTTCGATGCCAACCAGTCCACGAACCCTGCCTCTGGTGATGCTGCCCCGAACAACGCCGTCTTTGCTTCGGTCACCGTCTTGGCTGTCAACGAGACCGATGCCAACGGTGACAATGTGGGCTTCTCGCTGTCGAGCATCTCAGAGAACGATGTCATCCGTCTGGTGGACAAAGCGAACGATGCCAACTTTCAGGAATACACCGTTGTCTCGAACACCGACCAAGGGCTGTTCGTTGACTATGCGGTAACCCCCGGCACCGATGGTGGGACGATTGCCGACAATGCACCCATCTGGTTGTACCACCTTGCGGTCCTCCCCAACCTTGACGAGACCTACCTGCGCCTCGACACGGCGAACAATCCGCTGACGGGCACCCTCGGTCTTGGCACCAACTTCATCACCGATGTGTTGGACCCCGTGAACCCGCAGGACGCAGCGACGAAGGCTTCGAGTGAGGGCTACACGGACCAAGAGGTTGCAGCCGGTATCGCCTTGAAGATGGATTGGCAGAACGAGTGGGCACCGGGAACGTATCAACTCAACGATGTGGTGCGTGACGGTGACTGGACGATGGTTGCGAACAAGCTGACCTCTGACCGTGCAGCCCCACAGCCAGCAGGTGCCGTTGCTGCCGTGTACGCAGGGCTGTCACCGACCACACAGGACACCGTACAGCAAGTTCTGTTCGGTCAGCGGTACTCGTTCTCGGGGTTCGGAACCATCGAAGGTTTCCGTATCTTCACGATTGCTGGTCAGGAGTACACGGTCTACACGATTCTGGACCCTGACGGCACACCCATCCTCGACCTCGTTATCGAGTTCGTGGCGACCACGACAGGCTGGCAGAACGTCGATACGTCAGCCATCTTCGTCGGTGCCGGTGTCGTGCTTGAACTCATTGCGGTCACCATCACGCCAGACCCGATACCGACCGTGTTCACAGGGAATTGGGACTACAACACACCGGCTGTTGACAACGACCCTGTTATCGGTGAGATTTCTCAAGCTGATGGCACAGCCAACATCATGCGTATCAACAAGACCGATGATGACCTTGGTGACCGGAGTGCCGAACTCGCCACGCTGGTAACCGGCGATGTCATCCAGTACGACGAGCCGAACGGCACCCGATATCTCATCATCGGCATCACGGACCAAGGCACGTTCATCGACTTCAACGTGTCACCCGCTGTGCAGTCAACCCCTGATGGTGTGTTCAGTTTCGCCTTCGAGTCGAACGTCGCAGCGCCCGTGTTCTACATGGAGGACATCGACTACTGGACGACGAACCCTCCACCGTTCACGATTCAGGGCATCTTGTCCCTCGACGGTGCAGCAGCCACCTACAGCGATGAGGCGTTCGGTACTGACCTGTTCCTCCAGCCGTACACGGCGTCGGCTGATTGGGATTTGCTCTCCATCATCGGTGGCTCCAGCGCAGGCGGTGGCGAGTCCGGTCCTGCACCGAACGGTCTGCCTGTTGGTGGTACTGCGGGTCAGAGGCTCAACAAGATTGACGCTACCGATTTCAACACTGAGTGGAAGGACATGCTCCACGCTGACATCACCGATGTTGGGGTTGACGACCACCACACGAGATACACCGATGCTGAGGCAGTAACGGCACTCGATGATGCCGATGTGTATGTGAAGCTCGCAGGCGACACGATGACGGGTGTGCTGATACTCGACGGCACGGTCCCTTCCGGTGCGAACGACGCAACGAACAAGGATTACGTCGATACCCGTGACGCTCTACTCCTGCCGTTGGCTGGTGGCACCCTCACCGGCTTCTTGACCCTGCACGCTGACCCGACGCTGGCGCTCCATGCAGCAACGATGCAGTACGTTGATGCTCAAGTCCTCGTTGTCACCTCACCGACCACGACCCTTGGTGATGTCATCAAGCGCGGTGCTGCGGTCGATGAACGGCTCGCTATCGGTACAGCCGCACAGGTGCTGACCGTCAATGTCGGTGGCACGGAACCTGAATGGCAGACACCCGCCACAGGGGTCACCGACCACGCCAACCTCACGAACGTCACGACCTCCCAACACCATGTGCGCTACGACGACACGGAGGCTGTCACAGCGAACACGGGTATTTGGCTGTCGCTCGGTGGTGGTGCGATGAGCGGTGACCAAGCGATAGCGACCATCGGGGTCAAGAACATCGTGGCATCAGCGACTGAACCAGTGTCGCCTGACATTGGGCTGGTCTGGATAGACATTAGCTAATGGCACTCCCCGTCCTCGAAGATGGCACACGCAACAACGGCGTGAACGCCAACAGCATCATCTTGACGAAACCGGGAAGTGTCGTCAACGGTCAGCTTCTCATGTTGCTGGTGTCGTCTGATGACACGGGTGCCAACGAAGCGTGGCAGCCCCTTACCGGTTGGACGAAGGCATACGAGTTCGGTTCGCAGACAGCGGACTCTCGGAGTGCCATGTATTGGCGCATAGCGGACGGCACAGAAGGTGCAACGGTCACCGTCGATACAGATTCCACTTTCAACCTTGTGGGTTGGTACCTCAACTGGTCGGGTACCGCTCAGACCCTCCCGATATTGGTCGGGGATTCCTCCATACCCACAGCAGATAGCTCTATCGACATCCCTTCGTTCACCACCGATGGCGACGACATGGTTGCTTTCGCTTATTGGAGTTTCGATGGTGGCGATGGACACCCGTTCACGGTAGATGCACCATCCACAGGGTGGACATTGGGAGCAGTACCGAACGCACAGCAGGTTTCATTTGCCGGTGCGAGCGGGATAGCTGCCGGTTGGACCACCAAGGACGTACCTACCGCTGGTGCCAGCGAAGAAGTCACCATCGGTGCTGCCCTGTCAGACGGGTTTATGGGTATCCAGTTCGGTGTCAGGTCAACAGACCCCGTAGGTCCACAGAAGATAGGGGAGACTTCCAACACAGAATCAATTGCGATTGCATCCATCATTCTCACCAAGCCGGGAGGTGTGAGTGTCGGTGACCTGCTTGTCATGATTGTTGGGAACGATTCGACAACCAACTCCCCGAACTTCGAGGCTGTAACCGGCTGGACACTAGCCACCGACTTCGGCACTTCAGCAGAGGATGTCAGCATGGCAATGTACTGGCGTATCGCTGACGGGTTGGAGGCAGCGACCGAAGCCGTGTTCAACGAAGGGGGGTCTCTTTTCGAGATGGTCGGCTGGTATCAAGTATGGACAGCCGTGTCTACCGTCAACCCCATCAGGGTCGGAGGTGCTGGGCTGAACGGGACGACTACGGACCCCGTTGTCATACCTTCGGTGAACCCGTACACGGACAACTCTGTCGCCGTCGCTATGTTCGCAGGTGACGGTGGCGATATGGCACCGTTCACCCTGTCAGGCACAGGTTGGTCTCCTGTCCCTGAGGATGAACTTCGGTCTGGTGGCAACGATTCAGGTGGGCTTGCAGCAGGGTATGTCACCAAGACGATAGGTACCGTGGCACCCAGCCAACCGCTCACGGTCACAGCCAATGCTCTTGACGGGCTGGTAGGTGTCCAATTCATCATCATGAGCGAGGATGTTGTCACGGAACCTGTCGGTCCACTCCCCGTACTCGAAGGTGTGACCGACACTTTCACCACCTCAGGCGAAATCACCCTCGTGAAGCCTTCCGGTGTCGAAGTCGGTGACCTCCTTGTGATAATGGTCGGACTCCAGAGCAGCAGCAATACTCCCGTCCTTGACCTTGTGAACGCTGCCGCATGGACGAAGGAGTACAACCCAGCGGGAGCGAACAGGTCGTGCCAGTTCGCCATGTGGTGGCGTGTCGCTGACGGCACAGAACCTGCAACAGAAGTCACCGACAGTGGGTCGGCAGACAAGGTGGGTTTCTACACCCGATGGTCAGGTGCCCACCCGTCCCTACCGATAATCGTCGGTGAGTTGGATGACGGCTCTGGACTTCCATCAACAGCAGGAAGCCTCACCACTCCGTCCGACAACTTCGCTGCCGTGATGCAATGGGCGGCTGACGGTGGCGACCTTCTTCCCTTCACGATAACGGCAGGGGTTGGATGGACGACGGGTGCCATACCCGCAGGTCAAGAAGGACAATCGTCCACCTCTGCCAGCGGTACCTCATCGGCAGGGTTCGTGACGAAGGATGTGCCGACAAGTCCATCAAACGATGTGACCTTCGACTCAGCATCGTCTGACGGCAACCACTTCGTACAGTTCGGTATCAGACCCGCCGCACTTACGGCTGTCCCGCTCAACATCTTCGACGGCGTTGAGTTCGTGTCAGGACCGGTCAAGGTGTTCGACGGGGCACAGTTCGTTGAGGGCGTGGCAAAGATATACGATGGCAACTCGTTCGTGCCCGTGTAAATTGGAGGAATGATGGAAGCACTAGCAACCGGAACAGAAGTTGACCCTGCGATGCACGTTCAGGTGCTGACCAACAAGCTGGTAACTGCCACCTTGCGGGACGCGCAGATGGAAGCGGTCATCCAGACCCTCATCAACAAGAACAGAGAGCTTGAGCAGTCGGTCATTACGCTCGACAAGCAGATTGCTCTGTACGAGGAGGATGCTGCCGATGCCGAGTCAAAGTAACAACGCAGGCGCTGTCTACTACGTCGAGTTCGACACCGCGCCACCACTGACGGCTTGCCTCAAGGATGGCAACGAGGACCCCATCGACCTGACAGGTGCAGATGTCAAGATAACGATTGCGTTCGCCATGCCCCGAGGGACGTACTACACGAGTCCTCGTGACCAGATTGTGATTCGGGCTGACGTTGATGTTGACCCCGACCAAGTGGCGAACAAGGGCTTCGTGTCATGGACGCCAGAGCCTCAAGGCTCCAATGAGGAGGGAATCCTGACACCTCCCGGTCAGTTCCTCTATGTCTTTGAGGTCACCTATCAGGACGGGACACGACAGACCATCCCGGCGAACACATATCAAACCCTGATTATCACATCGCCTGTTGGTGGAAGGAGCCTGAACGTATGACTGTCGGCGCTGGCACCACCAGTTACACGGTCGCATCCATCATGGACCGTTTGTTCCAACAGTTCCTTACCCCACCCGACGACCAGTTCGCTCAGGTGCGGTTGGGTTCTGATGTCACGGACACCACCGTGGACACCATCCTGTTGGGTGGGTTCACCATCCCTGAGGACGAGAGCCTGCTGAGGCAGGGTTCCCTCCTTGAGTTGGACCAAGAGTTGGTAAGGGTGGTCACCTATGACCCCTCAGCAGGCTCTGTGACCGTCACCAGAGGCGAATACGGGACGGTTCGGTCCACACACACCACTCCTCTGCTGATGAACCTCAATCCTCCGTACACAAGGGCTTCTGTGTTCGAGGCTGTGTCTGACAACATCATCATCCTGTATCCCAAGCTGTTCACAGTGTCACAGGAGTACCTGTCCACCGTGTCGAATGGCATCTTCCCCATTGGTGACGACCTCGCTGTCCAGTTGCTGACGGCTTGGGGCGAAGGGTGGTCGGGTAGTTCTGAGGTACAGGGCACCATCGTGGACTTCCATCAGCTTGCCGGTGGGCGTGCGTTCATCATGAACGAGCCAACATCAGGGTCACTGTGGTTCCGGTACCGCAGGCGCATGGGCAAGGCGACATCAGAAGCTGACGTTCTCACTGACCTCGGGGTTGATGAACGATGGGTGAACATCGTGACCACAGGCGCTGCTGCTGACCTCATGGTTGGGCGTGACATACCTGCTGCACAGACAGAGTGGGTCAAGTCCGTCCTTGAGGCAGAGAGCATCAGCGTTGGTACCCGCATGTCCATCGCTGGTGGGCTGAGGCAGTACCGCAACATGCTGCTCGATGATGCTGCCAACGAGATGAGGGCTGAGTACCGTCCGAAGGTACGGATGCGTAGGACGGTTGGATGAGCCTCTCGTTCAAGAAGCAGGTTGAGTTCCCGAAAGCGGAGGGCTACAACATTCGTATCGGGAACGATTGGTTCCGAACGATTGCGAACAACGAGGTACCCATCCAGATAGGCACCCGTGACTCGCTCGCACAGAGACAGGACCAAGCAGGTTCCATATATCAGAACGTGCTTGACCTTGGTTACGCATGGGCGCGCACGGACCTGTCAGGTGGCGAAGGTTTGGATTGGGACCCCCGCGAGATTGCACTTGAACAGAACCAGACAGCCCTCGATGTCATCCGGTATTGGGACAGTGAAGGCATCAACAACTCCCGTCCCGACGTTGAGGGTGACCAGTACACACTGAGGCTGGCACGCACGTTCGCTGATTCTGTCATCACAGTCACCGACCCCGTTGATATCGGCATCTCACGGACCCGCATCTATATCGCTGACGGTCAGGATGTGGTGTCGTACACCGATTGGGATGGCACCGCACCACAGGCATACACGGGGCTGCCTGCCGAGGACCTCGTATCCATGGCGGTCGCACCGAACGACACTGTGATGGTCACCACCGCAACTGAGGGTGATATTTGGGTGAAGCCGTCAGGTACCACCGTGTTCGAGATTGCGTATGACGCTTCGGTGCAGATGAAGCCACTCGCCCAAGGTATCTGGTACCTCCAAGGCAGGTTCATCGGGTCAGGGTTCACATCCCCTGACTCATCGTTCCTGTTCGAGATGGTGTGGAACGGCACCGACTGGACCGATGCTGTCCTGCAACTCGATACCGCTGACGCTGAGTTCTTCTCGGTTGTCGAGTCCGGTCCCGCCATCGTCGCAGCCTGTGGTGATGGCACCGTGCGCTCGTACACCCCTGACAGTTCCGGTGCCACACCGACCATGAACCTCATACCCCGGTCGAGGACCACCGTGCCCCATGGCGAGACACCGATACTGCTCGGCTCGAACGCCAACGTCCTGCTCATCATGACTACCGCTGACCTCGGTTCCCCCGACCGACAGGAGGTTCGTATCTATCGGGCTGAGGTGCTTGACCAGCGGTTCGACTTCGTGGTTGGGCAGCTACAACTCATCCGTGAACACTTTGCCCTTGAGCATGACGGTGATGTCAACCGTTCGATGACCAACACCCGTGATGAAATCTTCTACCTTGTGCGTGAGAAGGTGCAATCGTCAGAGCATGACTTCGAGATATTCCTTGAAGCCTTGTGGCGGTACGACCTCGTGACTGGCGGGTTGACACGCATAATCTACGAACAGATTGTGGAGAACAGCGGCGACCCTGACCTTGACCCCATACAGTCGGAACAGACGAACCTGAACACCCTCGTCGTGTTCGACCAAATCATCGGCTCCATCGACTTCGAGGGTCTACGCATCCGCATCTCAGACCCGAACAAGCACCAAGCGTTCGGGTACATGGTGTTCCCAAACATCACCTTCGGGCTGAACACACCCATCACTTGGATAGCCACCATCGTGGAGGCGCACGACCTCGTATCGTCAGGTGGACAGGTGGAGTTGTGGTACTCGACAGACCCAACAGCCATCTTGGATTTCAACCATCCATCGTGGGTGCTCGAACAGAGGCTGTCAGCGCAAGGTGCATCGAACTTTGAGAAGGCGTTCGATGGTCTATCTTCTCGCACGCTGGCACTCCAACTCAGGATGTTCGCCACTGAAGGAGCGACCACCACCCCGAAGGTGACACGGATAGCGTTGCGTGGCATCCCGTCGCATCGTGACCTCATCATGATGGTGCCTATCAACATTTCAGATTATGTGTCGGCACCGGGACGTTCGCCACTACGGGTACCGGGGCACGGCAACGCACTTCATGAACAGATACTCAACCTCATTGGGGTGAACGTCGAAGCCATCGTTCTCGACCCGCTCGTCCGCTTCCAAGGTGTGGTGAACAACATCTCAGAACCGGTCACGTTCGTGTCGAACCGTGGCTCTGTCACCAAGCATGTGATGGTGGAGTTCAGAGGTAGCAGGCTTCCCGGCACAGCAACATCAGCACCGACAGGTGACGACGGTATAGGACTCGGCACAACGGGCATCGCTACCATCGGCGTGGGACAAACGGAGAGAACATAATGAGTCGCAAGACCAACAACTACAACGCATACGAATCGAGCCTCGTAGGTCCGCTCGCAATCGGCGCTACCTCTGTGGCTGTCGAATCTGCTGTCGGTCTTGTCGCTCCCCTCTACCTAGTCCTCGACCCTGACGACCCATCCAAGCGTGAGTGGATACGGGTCAACACCATCAACTCGAACACGTTGGACAACCTCGTCCGTGACCTCGAAGGTTCGGTCGGTGATGTGCTTCACGATGCTGGTGCCAAGATTCGTTCCATCCCGACGAAGCAGATATTCGATGACCTGTTCCAAGACATCGAGGACGATGAGCTTGACCTGACACAGCACGAGACAGATGGTGGTGACCCACACTCACAGGCTGGCTATCTGAAGCAGGCTGAAGGTGATGTCCGGTATGTCGAGGTGACCGGCGACACGATGAGCGGTTCGTTGAGTATCACGCCAACACCAACGCTCGTTGCCCATGCCACCCGCAAGGATTACGTCGATACAGGTGACAGCGACACAGAGGCAGCAGCACAGGCGTACTCGGACAGCCTCGACCATGACCATGACACACCTATCGGTGTCCACAAGGACGACGGGGATGCTCACCATGCCAAGATTCATGCGGCTGACGGAGTTGACCACACATCAGGGGCAGAGGTTGACGGACGGGCACTTGTGGCTGACGGGGCAGGTGGACTCAAGTTCATCACCCCTACTGCTGGTGTCACCGACCACGGTGTACTCGACGGGTTGAACGATGACGACCACAGCCAGTACCTCACGAACTCACGGGGTGACGCTCGGTACATCCGCAACAATGCGGGTGAAGCCATCGACGCTGCCACCCTCCAACTGTCAGGCAACGCCACCATCAACCGTGCCGTTGCAGCAGCAGGTGGTACCTCCCTCCCTGCCTTCGGGTTCCAGACAGCATCAGGGCTTGGCATGTATCAGGCGAACAGTTCGACGTTGGGGTTCGCGACCAACAGTTCCAACGCCATGCTCGTCAGCGCTGTCGTGTTCTTGGCACCTGCCATCTTCAGTCAGACATCGGGCGGTGTGGTGAACACCACGGTGGATGCATCGGGACAGTTGTTCCGCTCCACCTCGGCACGCAAGTACAAGTCCAACATCGTGGAGGCACCAGAGTTGGCTGACCTCAACCTCGTGCCTGTCACCTTCCACCATGACGGTGACGGTGAGGACTACATCGGCTTCATCGCTGACGACCTCGCCGCTGAGGATGTCCGGTTGGGTGAGTTCCACGAGAATGAGATTGAGTCGTTCGACACCCGTGCGGTGTTGGCTGTCCTCGCTGCGAAGGTGAACCGCCTAGAGAACGCATGAGCGACAGGAAACCTTGGGCACCCGACTCATGGGTGAAGCTCATCCTCATCCTGTCGCTGGCTTCGGCACTCACGACCCTCACCTCTGCGATGGCATGGCGGGCACTCATGTCCGATGTTCAGATTAGCTCAAACGTGATGCTGGAGATATTCAACTCGTACCTTGGACTGTTCGGAGTGGTAGTCGGGTACGTCCTTGGGTCACGCACCAAGGATTAGGTAACAGCCCACTCGATGTGGATAACCTTGTCTGCTGCGTAGCCTCCACCCTCATTGGCTGGGACATCACGCCATAAGAGCCAGCCTGAATCCTCGAACGCTATCTCGACAGGTCCGATGGTGTCCGTGTCCCACGCTCCGTTGGGCAGCACCATCGTGATGAACTCAACCTCATCGACGGGATACCACTGATGGCTGTGTATTCGTCGCCATCGGTCGGGGGCTGCATCAACCACCCGGTGACTCGGCTGCGTACTTCTTTGTCGTGGTCAACTGCCGGGTGACGATACCACCTGTGATGGCGAAGGCTGCTGCGATGAACGCCAGAACATCGTTGCTCCACACACCGGCTGCCGATGCGAACACAGCCGTGGTCACAGCGAAGAACAAGGCGGGTTCATACAGAAGTTTCTTTAAGAACACGAGCATCAGATACTCCCTCTCAGGTACTGGTCGTAACGGTGGAGGAAGGCAGCCATCTGCCCCCTCGTCAGGTTGTCCTCGGGACCATAGTTGGAACCGGCTGGCTGGTTGGTGATGCCATGCTCGGCAAGCCACTCGATGTCAGCCCAAAAGATGTGGTCGAACGGTACGTCTGGATAACGGGGTTCGTCTACAGGTGGTGGCACTTCGCCTCCTAGTCGTAGCTTGATGGCGTCTTGGATGTCGATGATGCAGGCGTTCCCATCGTTGGGTCTACCCACCTGCCACCGGGGGTCAATCTTGCGTTGGCTCCAGCTTAAATGTCCAAGCGTGCGCTCTGTCCATCCAAACATCTGATGAAGGGCTACCCCAAGACCGACGACATGCTCCCACACGCCGATGTCGATGGCTGAACCATCACCCCGGTGAACAGTCTCTACGTTGAACGTGTAACGATTGCCTGCCGTATCGCCATCGGGACCGAGAGCATCCCAAGGGGCACGTTTGTCATCGAAGGTGTAGTCCCAAAGGGCGGGACGGTACCCGTAACCAGATGAGACACGGGCGGGTCCAGCGGTGGCGAGGTAGATGGTAGGGATTCCTCCACCCTCTTGGTAGAGCCTGTCACCACGCTTGAGTCCAATCCACGCACCAGCCTTAGAGGTGTCATGGGGCGGTGGGGTTGCAGCCGAACCAGCCGTGTGATGCACCATGTATCCACTCGGCGGGTTGTCATAAGAACCTTGACCAGTATCAGGGTCAGTCCAGAGGTAATTGCCTTGCCCTTGGTCATACCCATCAGCCACCTCCACGTTGAGACCGAGACTCGTGAGCTTCTGAGGTAGGTCAGCTAGTGCTGTGTGATTCGCCATTGCGACGATGCTCCCATCGGTTGCCCAACTTGGTCATCCACTCGAACCCGTGCGTTATGAGCAGTTGAGGTCCGTGCTTCCATACCCACCCTACCGCAGATATGAAGGCGACGAAAGCCACCAGCAATCCAAGGTTGGTTGCCAGTTGCCATACCTCAGGTGGAAAGAAGTCAGCTTCCCAAGGGGGGTTCATCGGTCTCTCACCCTGCGCCTCCACAGCCAGTAGGTACCCAAGGATATCAGGGCAAGGACGAGGGCTGTCCTATTCCTCAGGGTGGGTGTGGTAGGCGGTGGAGAAAACGTAGTCGTAGTCGTCAAGGTGGTGGTCGTGGAGAGGGTCGTAGCGACCGTCGTGGGTGTGGACGAGGATGTTGTTGATGTCGTCCTCGGCGTGGTGGTGGTGGATGAACTGCTTGAAGTTGAAGATGATGTTGTTGTGGATGTGGGGTCGCTCGTAGATGTCAGCCATGATGGTGGTACTCCAAAGTCGATGTCCCTACGTTCCTCCCCTTCCTCAAGGGTGACGTAGAAAACGATTTCAGTTGGTCCCTGCTCGTGGGCTTCACCTTGTCCGAAGATGACGAGCAGGGACAGAACTATGGATATGCCTGCGAATACAAGGAGGGGTTTCCTCATGCCCTCACGGTATCAGTCTCCTTGCTTGCCCTCCGACCACTTCAAGGAAGCCTTCTTGTCCGACTTGCTGGTGGCTGGCTGCATCGCGAGGACAAGGTGCCTCTTGCAGTAGCTCGACCCCCCGTACATGAAGGTGCCACCCACGACATTCGAGTCCACATACATGCACATTGAGCAGTTCATTCGCCCACCTCGAACATGGAGTGCAACTCCACCACCTTGTTGTCGTTCACGATGAGACCTCCATCTTGTAGTGCATCGAGCACACCCCCTGCGAGGTTGTCGATGTCTGATTGCCCGAACCGCTTGCGCTCTGAGTCCATGATGGTGATGTTCACATGGTCCTTGTGGAAGGTCATGATGACATCCACGTTCCCGATGAACCGCTTGCCCTTCATCGCTTGGCGTGCCAGCCATGCGAAGTCACGCTTCCATTTGCTGTACTCCTTGGGCATGTGAGCCTTGCCCCTGTCCACCCGTGGTCGCGCCTTCGATTTGGCTGGCATGGGTACGGTGAACTCAGCTATCTGCACGGGTGTCCTCTCGCTTCATCACATAGACCACCGTGTAGTCACGGGCGTTCAGACCGATGGCGATAGTGTTGACAATCTCCCACCCTTCCTTGACCAGCCCGTTGACCATCGCCATCCTGTCCACCGATAGGTGACCCGACGACGGCACACCAAGGTGCTTGTAGACAATCATCGGGGAACCATCGCTTCGATGTGGTCAAGGTACGTTGCCTTCGAGATGAGATTCATCTGCAACATCTGACCCAATGCCTCCCTCGATGTTTCCCACCCTGCCATAACAGGCTTCGGCTCAGGCTCAGGAGGTGCAGCCTTGGTCGCTGTGTATGCCTCCTCGACCATCCGTGTGCTGTTCATCGTCGCTTCCTCTCGTACCCCGGCTTGGGCTTGACACCGGGATGGGCACGCAGCCAGTCGTCTACCTCTGAGCCACCGGGGAGGGGGTCACGCAGGTGGACAGCCTCCTCATCCTCCAGTGGACGGGTCAGTATGTCAATCTGATACGTCAAGTCCTTCGTCTTGTTGCGCCACCACTGTGCCTTCGACGCTTGCATGGCGTTGAGTATCAACGATGCACCAACCGCAATGGCGAGCATGATTTCGGTGGTCATTCTTCCTCCGCACTTGTGGTGACCACCGTGTAGACAAGGGTGGTGTCGTTGACAGGGTGTGGCACCTTGATGATGAGGGTGTCGGGTGTGTAGTTCCCCGTGCCCTCAACAAACGTGGGTGCTGCATCTATCCCATGCTTCATCAGTGTCCCGAGCAGTATGCCTTGACGCAGGTAGCCGGTAGCCCCCTGCTCCTCAGCCATCTCCTCGATGTCGTAGGTGCTACTCACCCTCAATCACCGCCTTCTCCCGAGCGATGGCTGCCTCGATGTCCTCCCATGCCCCCACCTCGCGCCTCTGGATGACATAGGGTGCCTCCTCCTTGTAGAAGAAGGTGCTGCCCTGACTGGCGCGGTGGTTGGCGTCGATGGTGTCCTGCTGTGCCTTCGCCAAGTTCTTCTTGATGTAGGCGTGGCTGCTGTGCCCTCGCTGTCCGTGCTTGGCGCACACCATCCTGTGTTCTACGTTGCTCTTGCTCATGGTTCTCCTTGTTGATTAGCGCCGCTAATCATGTTGTTGGTTGGTTGTCCCATATCTCCCCGAAGGTGAGTTGGTCTGCTTCCGACATAGGTGGTGGGTCATCGTGACGAGGCTTGAGCCACCCCGTCCCGAGGCACACATCACATGTGTATGTGCCCATGTCGGTGAATTGAATCTGACCAGCAGGGGTGTGGGTGTCGGTGCCGGGAGGACCGAGGCGAACAGTCACCTCGCCCTTCCCGTTGCACCGATTGCACACCCTGTACTGGCTAGAAGTAGGACTCGTCATCGCTACCACTGTCCTGCGTGGCAGCCTGCGAGCCACGGTACACACCGTGCTCCTTCCAGTAGGCAGAGTCACGCTTGACCTTGCCGTTCTTGTCGGGCACAGGCACCAGCGTGTAGGCGTGGTACTTGCGGCTGGAGTTCTTCGACTCCTTGCGCCCCTCGTACCTGATGGCTATGCCGGTGCCCATGGCTTGTTGCAACTCCAGCAGTTGGTTCTTGAGCACGGTCGGGCAGTACGCACGGTGCGTGTCCCCGTCCATGTCCTTGAGGATGAAGAACATCGAAGGCTCGTACTCGCCCCCGTCGTACCACCCTGTCTTGAGGATGATGCCGTCGAGCGTGTCGCCCTCCTCAGGCTCCCACTTCTCGGCACCTCTCTCCTCGTCGTTCTTCTCCGATTGCTTGTCAAGCATCTCGTTGATGTCGGTCATCATTCTCCTTTTCTGATAATGCAGGACTTGGTTAGCGTGTGCTGCGTGAGGGGCTTGCCACATACACCACATCGAATGACTCCTGCGCCATGCTT
>SDBT01011611.1_pt1 | contig 14167 bp, 12 predicted proteins | sample 2277101 | NCBI WGS metagenome assembly SDBT01 (sample SAMN10404973, study PRJNA504765) | marine sediment metagenome | isolation source: marine sediment core GS10_PC15, 103 cmbsf | place: Arctic Ocean: Southern Knipovich Ridge | collected 2010 | reverse complement strand
CTACTATTCCAAAGCAACTTTGTAGTGGAGCAGAAATTAAAGAAGTTTTTGTTGTAGCTCCAATTAAGGTAAAAGGTTGCAAAGGCAATCTTATTGATTTTGCACCAGCACCTTGCCCAATAATCATATCCACACAAAAATTTTCCATGGCAGAATATAAAATTTCTTCTACATTTTTAGGCAAACGATGAATTTCGTCGATAAACAAAATTTCTCGGAAAGTTAAATTTGAAAGAATTGCAACCAAATCTCCACTGCATTCTAGAACCAGAGCACTTGTAGTTTTTACGCTAACTTGTAGCTCTTTTGAAATTACTTTTGCAAGAGTTGTTTTCCCTAGTCCTGGAGGACCAAAAAGTAAAATGTGATCTAAGGCATCTTGTCGCATTTTGCAGGCTTGCACAAAAACTTAAAGTTTTTCTTTTATTTCATTTTGACCTAAATATTCATCAAAACAACTAGGTTCAAACGTTAAAATTTTATCTTCAGGTGTTTCTTGTAAATTTAAAAGCTCTAAAGGAACATCCATGCTCATAGCAGCTTACTTTCTTAAAAACTTAATCCTATTTTTTTTCTAGTATATTCTATTGACAAAAAAATAGAATTTTTAGAAAATACGTTTACAGTACAAAATCAAAACACAAAAAATTATTTATACAATCGAGGAGTAAAAATGAAAAAAGTATTCAAACAAGTTTGCTTTGCAATGTTATTTTCTTGCTTAACCATAGCAAAAGCAGAAACACCATCCACCGTTTCAAATAATATAAATAATTTAAATGAAGGTTCAATAAAAGAAATAATAACCGAGGCCATTAAAAATCCTACTTATGAAAATTTAAAAAAAAGAGACAATTTGTGGGAATCTTTAATAGAAAAAATCCCCAACACCCCAGAATCTGTTTTTTATAATGATAACGTTACAGAAAATAGTAAAAACAAATCAAAAGAAGAAATTATCCAAGAAATATTACAAACAGCAAGAAATTGCGAGAATTTTGATCCATTTCCTTTGGATGATATTCCAACCTTAAAATCTATACTCCAAACTTTAGAAACTGAAAAAGTGGACATTAAAAGAATTTACATAACCGATACCAATTTAGAAACTTTCCCAGAAAACTTTTTTGAATACAAAAATTTAGGAAAAGTCTTATTCATGGAACTCTCTACCAACTTCAAGTTGGCAACTTTACCCCAAAACTTTTTTGACAACTTCAAAAGCCTAGAAACTTTAGAGATTTTTAAAAATAATTTAACAAGTTTATCTGAAAATATTTTTAAAAATCTCTTTAATTTAAAATCACTTTGGTTAGGCGAAAACCAATTATCTAATCTTCCTTCAAATATCTTTAAAGGCCTTCATAATTTAGAAGAATTATCTCTTGGAGGCTGCAAATTAACAAGTTTACCTGAAAATATCTTCTCGGATCTTAAAAACTTAAAGGAACTTTATCTTCACGATAATCCTTTAACAGAAAAAGATAAAGAAATCATAAAAAAAGTTCTTCCTAATACAAAAATCATATTTAAGGATCAAAATTAAAAGCACCCTTCATTTTATTATCCCTTTTGATAAAATGTTATTGGGTTGCTAGCTCAATTGGTAGAGCAACAGACTCTTAATCTGCAGGTTCGGGGTTCGAGTCCCCGGCGACCCACCAGTCTTCGCTCCTTCGGAGCTACGCCTGGCTCGGCCAGTTTTTTATGGAATAAAATTTTAAAAAAAACGGCGCCGAAGACTATCCGGCGAAGCCTTGGCTAAGGAGGACTGGCACAGACATTAAAATAAATTTCGCAAGGGTGGCGGAATTGGTAGACGCACTGGCCTTAGGAGCCAGCCCTTGAAAAAGGATGGGGGTTCGAGTCCCCCCCCTTGTACCATCCGCCGTCGCTCCTCCGGAGCTATGGCGCGATGCCGCGTCAAAGTTGCGTAAACATAACGAAGGCGGGCAAATCTTTTAATTTTTCTATAAAAAAAAGGATTTTTATCATGGAGAGTGGTAAAGAAAAAATTTCTCAAAAAGATCCTGTTTTAATAACAACTCCTGTTTCCGCACATCTTCTAAAAGCAACTATTCGAGTCGGTAGTTCACTAGTAAATAATATTTATACAAAAACTGTAAAACTATATCAAAAAGAAACACTTTTAACCGGCTTTAAAAAACAAAAAACTCCAAATGAATATTTAGAAGAAAATTATAAAAAAGCAATAGAAAACAGCCTAAAAAACTTTTTATTCAAACATGTAGTTTTAGATTTTTTAATGGAACAAATACGAATAAAAAAAATCTCATCAGCCAACTATCCAAGACTCACCCAAATAACAATGACACCAAAAAAAGAAATATCATTCTTTTTCGAGTTATCACTGGCTGAGCCCCTAGAACTTAAAGAATGGAAATATTTTGTCTTTCGAGCACCAAAAAGAAAACGATATAAAGATTTAGATAAACAAGTAGATTTATTTCTTAAAAAAGAAATATCATTTTTCAAAAAAAAGCTAACTGACACTATTCAAGAAGATGATTGGGTTTATTTTGAAGCAATGTTACTTAATGGAAAAGAAAAAAACCAAGAAGACCAAATAAAAAGTATTTTTTGGATAAAGATTGATAACAAATATATAACAAAACCGTTTCAGTCTTGCCTTATAGAAAAAAAAATAGGCGACTCATTTATAACAAATACCCTACCAATCAAAAACGATTTTTCTGAAGAATTAGAATATAATAAATATCCATTTTTAATAAAAATAAAGGCGATTACAAAAGGACAACATTTTTCTTTAGAATCTTTTAAATCAAATTTTAAGCTAAAAAGCAAAGCCGAAGTACATAAAAAGTTAATAGAAATTTTTTCTTACCGAAACGATATCTCGCAAAGAAAAGCTATCATCGAAGAACTTTTTCACTTATTGCTTTCAAAACACCGTTTTGAAATTCCAAAACATTTTATCATAAGACGACAAGAAGATATTCTGTATTCTTTAAAACATCATCCAGATTATCAAGTATATAAATTACAAAAAGATTTTTATAAACAAATAGAAACATTATCAGAAAATCAACTCAAAGAAGAAATTTTGGTAGATCAGATTGCTTACAAAGAAAATATTAAAATTGATACCAAAGATCTTCAAAACTATCTTTATCTTTTTAACAATCATCGTTTAAAAGAATTTGTGTATTTCAAACCTCTTCTTGAAAATATAGATGATATGGATACTCCTTTGCAAACCGGCTTGTTAAAACAATCTGTGCTGCGAGAAAAAACTTTAAATCATATAATTCATGTTTTGACCAAGTAAGCTTTTGTTGTTAGTATTGCAAACAAAATAAATTTCTTGCTATCATGCATGCGATATATTGTAATTGAAATCTTATATTTCTCCGGATAATTATAATAGCTACCACAAAAAATTAATAGAATGTAGCCTAATAAATAACCAAACAGGGAAGGTTAGCAATACTACCAAAACATTAATAAAAACAATAGTTTCTATATGGGCAGAAACAATAGAGGTAAATTTACCAGACGATCTAGAGTTAATGAAACTAATAAAAACTTTTTTCCCGAAAAACCCTCAAGAAGATGATAACTGTGAGTACCTTATATCTTCCATTTTTACTAAATAAAGTATTATCCTCCAAAAGTCCATTTCTATTTGCATTGTCTCGTTTTATAAGGTAAATTAGATATAATAAGCAAATGCAGATAATTCAAATTGAAAACGATCGTTATTAGGAGCAAAAATGTCAACGACGTATAGGCCAAGCAGAATAAAAAGAAAAAGGAAACACGGCTTTAGAAAAAGAATGAAAACCAAAGATGGCCGTAAAATCTTGAACAAAAGACGTAGAAAAGGTCGTAAACGACTGGCTGTTTAATAATTTTTAAAACGAAAGGGCTGCAATTTGCAGCCCTTTAATTTTGTTTATGGTAAAATTTAGATCTCTTTTCACATTTTCCAAAAAAGAAATTCACAGTTATTTTAAAAAAGCTAAATTCAAAAACAAAATCAATGGATTAAAACTTCTTCAAACAAATCCAGAAAAACCTGATCAAGAATTTGGCAAGCTTCTTATTATAATTCCAAAAAGATCTGGGAAAGCTACAAAACGTAATTTGATCAAAAGACAAATAAAAGCTATTTTTTATGAAGAAAAACTTTTCAAAAACCCATTAATTTCTATACTTTTTGTTTATAAAACCGCAATGGAATTAACATTTGATCAATTAAAAGTTTTTTTAGTAAAAAGTTTGAAATGAAAATCGCAGCAAAAATTATAATTTTTCTTATCGATATAACAAGACCATTTATAGCACCAAGTAAATGCTGCATTTATTCAATTACCTGTACAAAATATGCAAAAATGGTATTGCGACAAAAATCAATTTTTATTGCAATACCACTAATTATTTTAAGACTTCTAAGCTGTAATCCAATTACAGTTTTGTTTTGGAAAATTAAAAATTATTTTTCTAAATATTTTGGCCAACCCGACCAACTCTGACTCTTGCCATCTTATTCGCAACAAAATATTTACGTGCAATTTTGTTTAACTCATCCAATTTTATTGTCTGAACTTGTTTTAAAACCTTATCGTAATAATCAAATCCTAATTCAAATGCTTTCAATCTGCCAAGCATAGCAGCTATGGATTCATTACTAGAAGTCAAATCAATAAGCGCTTTAAGATATAATTGTTTGACATCATCAAGTTCTTTTTGATTTACACCATCTGCACCAACTTCATTTATAACATTTACTAATAATTTCTCAGCCTCATCCACTTTATCTAAACTTAAAATCGCTCCCAAATAATCAAAACCATGCTCTTTGGCTGCACCTGCAGCAAACATGCCAAAAGCAGTATAAAACAAACCGGTTTGTTCTCTTACTTTAAACAATCTAGAACCCAATGAATCAAAACAGATAAAATTAAGAATTTTTATTGGAACTAAATCAGGATGATAAACATTAATTATACTTGGTTGCCCTAACGCCAAAACAACCTGATCTCTCAGCATGAATTCATCGATTTTTTGGTTTGGAATAAACTCACCTTTTGGATAAACAATCTCGTGATGTTTTTCACCACTCCAATTATCAAAAATATCTTTGATTGTTTTCTCCATCTTTTTGATATCAAAATCTCCAACAACTATAAGTATCATATTTTGAGGCGTTAAATATTTTTTGTGCAACTCGTCAAAATCTTTTACTTGAGAACTTTTTATTAAATCTATAGCCTCATCAAACGTCCATTCATATGGGTGATTTTTATACACAATATTTTTAAGTAAAAGACTTGTAACCTCCGTAGCAGAATCCTTACGTCGTTGGTATGAATCAATAAAAATATCTTGTAATTTTTCCACTGCATCTTTTTCAAATTTTGGGGTAGTAAGAACAGTAAAAAAACGCTTTAAAATAATATCATAATCTTTATTTAACAAACAAAGTGATCCACCCGTAGAATCAAAAGAATAACTCGAACCAGAACTTTCAAAAAAATCCACATTCTCCTTTTTGCTATATTGTGCACTTCCCTCCATCAATAAATTCATCATCAAATCAACTAAAATTCCTTCTTTGGATGCTGCAAAAAAAGTTGCTTGTCTAAATTGGCAATTAACACCCAACGCTGGCCACTGACCATTTCTTTTTAATAAAACAGTCAAACCATTATCTAATACAAACTCATATTCTGGTTTGGAAAAAGAAAAGTCCAATTTAGACGGATCCGATAACGTTTTTACAAATTTAGGTTCTTCAATTGGTGTTGTACGTAGATGTTTGCTTAAAATCTGCATATCAAGTTTTTCAGATTCTTCTTTTAATTGTTGCCAAATAAGTTTTTTATCTTCAGGCAAAGGCAAAAGCTCAATTGTATTCATAAAAAAAGGATCTAAATAAACTTTTACAAAGTTTTGAATCTGTCCAGAATCAATTTTGTCAAACTTTTCTATCTTTTTGAAAACATCAGATTCATCTTTTGTAACAAGATAAGATTTAATCCATTCATACGTAAAACTTGACAGACTCTGTAACGATTGAAAAAATTCCCTACCTCTAGTTCTTTTTACTTTATTCAATTCAGCTGGAATTACACCCTGCACAATTAATTTATTTAATTCCTCTCTTATCAATTTTGCGCATTCCTCACTTTTCCCATCTACAGGTTCAAGCAAAATCAAAAAAACTCCAGACTCTATCAAATGATCCGACATCACTGTAACAGCTACAGCAACTTTTTTGTCGTCCACAAGTCTTTTATAAAGACGGCTTCCTTCTCCCTGCCCCAAAATAAATTCAACCATCGAGACTAAAGTTTCATTTTTTTCTTTAAGACCAGGGATCAACCAATAAAAACCAAGCTGTTCTTTTTTTACTTCTTCATAAAGTTTAGTATTATTTGTAGCTGTACTTTTAGAAATGTGAGGAAATCTTTCTTTTTTAACTTGACCATACGTTAATTTTTTTTCAGCATCAGATTTTATGTTTTCAAAATTCTGTTTGGCAACTTTTATTGCTTGCCCAATATCAATATCGCCAACAATAAATAAAGTTGCTCTATCTGGACTGTAATATTTTTTATAAAATTTTTTTATGTCTTGGGCAGATAAATTTACCAAATCCTGCTTAAAACCAATTATTGGAAAATGATAAGGATGATTAGAGGGATAAATAATCTCATTTGCACGCTCTAACATCACATTCCAATAACGATCTTTATACATCCTTAATTCTTGAATTACTGCACGAAATTCAGAAGCCAAATGTTGTTCATCAAAACAGGCATTTTGCATACAATCAGCCAAAATTCCTAGAAAAGGCTGCCAATTATTTTTGTTTACTTCAAAATAATAACTTGTCATATCTTTTGACGTAAAAGCGTTGTATGTTGCTCCATATTTTCTTGCAATTGCGTCGATATCGCCTTCAGATAATTTTTGTGTTCCCTTAAAAATCATATGCTCAATTAAATGAGCCAAGCCCTTTTCACCAGAATTTTCAACCCAAGAACCAATATCGTATGCAATTTGCATTAAAACTTTTGGCATTGCGTCATTTTTAAAAACCAAAATATTCATTCCATTATCTAAAATGACTTTTTTTATTCTTGATGGATCCATCTTAAACTCAACTTTCGTTTTAAAAAAAGGATATACTTGCTTATCTGAAGGCATAAATAATTTTAAACCTAATAACAAACATCCTATAAAAAAACTCATAATTAATAACCATTTACATTTTAAAACATAAGCACCAAAACCCACACTCTACCCCTTTATTTTTATTTTTACAAAAAATATCTTAAACTAAAGAACGTTTTACATACCTCTTATTCAAAAACTAACTGAAAAATATAAAAAGGTCAGCTTTATAAATACTACAATATTATGAATATATTGATATTACGCGTTTCTTCAATTGGTGATATAATTCATACACTACCAGCAATATTTCTTTTAAAAAGAATTTATCCACAAGCAAAAATTAGCTGGATTGTGCAACAAAAAGCGGCAAATCTTTTAGAATTTCAGCCTTTTTTGGAAAATGTTTGGGTATTAAAAAATAACTTTTTAGTACCTAAGAACTGGTTCCATACTCTAAACATTATAAAACAAATTCGCAAAACCAGATGGAATGCAATTTTAGATTTTCAAGGAATACTAAAAACCTCTATTCTTTCTGTTTTTTTTAAAGGAATAAAATACGGCTTCGATTTTAAAAATTCTAGATTATGGGTTACATCTTTTCTTACAAACCGACATACAAAACCAATTTACAACAATATTATTCAGAAAAATCTCACGTTAGTTTGTGATATGTTGATACATAAAAAAGACAAAAATATAAAAATTTGCCCTACCATTAATTCATTAAAAAAAGATTTTCAATTAAATATTCCCATAGCTTGCAAAAAAGAGGTTGATAAATGGTTAGAACAAAATAAAATTAAAAATTTTATAGCTCTTGCTCCAAACACAACATGGCCATCAAAACATTGGCCTTTACAGAATTGGAAAAAATTTCTTGAATTATTGATCAAAAATTCTTGCTTATCAAAAAATTATTCTATTGTTTTAATTGGCAAAGATTTTGGAGATCATGCTCAAAAATTGTCGAATATAATAAAAAATAAAAAGCTAGTAGTCTTTACGGCTAAGAGATGGGATCTTATTACAACAAGCTATCTAATATCAAAAGGAAACCTACTAATCGCCCCGGATACAGGACTTTTACATATTGCAGATTTTTTAGATAAAAAAACAATTGGAATATTTGGACCAACAAGTGCAAAATTACACGGCCCATTTCTTAATTATGAAAATATTAAAAATGCAATTCAGATAAAATGTCCTCATTATTACCTTAAAACACATGGAACAAAAAGAAAAAATTATGAAAAAACTGGATTACAAAGCAATTGTATGTATAAACTATCTCCTGAAAGTTTACTAAAAAAAATCTTACAAATTTTAAGTGGGTAAAAATTATGAAAAAAATATTTTTACAATTTTCTCAATTAACTTTTCTTTTCTTGTTAATAACAAACACAATTTGCAAATCCATTACACAAAAAAATACAATTCTTACTATGAATCAAGCTATAAAAATGGCACACAAACATCGGCCAGCTTTAAAGGCACTCAAATTTGCAACTCAAGCATACAAATATGATGAAAAAAAGGCGATGGCTGGATACTTTCCGCAACTCCGCCTTATTGAACAACCATATTTTAGTACTTATGCAAAAGGCTTACGAAACAATATAAAACTTTCAGGTAGCCAATTAATTTATAGCTTTGCAGGTCCAATTCAAAGCCGTAGAATTGCAAGAAAAACAACAGAAATATCAAAACTGACCGAAGAACAACAAGAAGACTTGGTCCGTTTTGATGTTGAAACAGCATTTTTACAAAGCTGGTTACTCCAAAGAAAAAATAGAAAGATTGAATCATTAAATCAATCATCGCTTGAAACAATCAAAAAAGCTGAGAACCAAAAAAAAGTAGATCTTTTAGGAAAAAATGATTGGCTCATTCAGGCATCCGCATTTGCACAAAATCAATCTACAGTACATCTATTTCCCGATGAATTAAGCAATGCACAAAGTCAACTTGAATATTTGATTGGAAAAAAATTCGATGACAAAGCTGAAACAATTACTTTGCAATGGGATTCCAAGAAAAAAACACCCTTCCGCCCAATAGATTTTTATTACCACAAAGCCTTAAAAAACAGAAAAGAGATAAAATCCAAACAAAAAGAAATTGAACAATATCATGAATATCAAAACTTTTATAAAAAAACTTATCTGCCAAGCATTAATTTGAGCGGAGATGTGGGAAGAAATTCTGGTATTACTATCAGCGCTGTTGGTATAGCTTTGAATTGGCAACTTTCTGATGGAGGAACAAACTTTCATGAATCTAATAAAGCAAATGCAAATAAATTAAAAGCTATAATGGAAAAAGATGAAACAATAAAATTGGTAAAATATGAGGTAGAAGCTGCTTATTACGAACTTTCACAACTTTTAAAACAACTTGTAGCGCAATATATTACACTCTCTCAAGCCAAAAACGAATTTGATCTAAAAAAATTGCAGTTCAAAATAGGTGATATCTCAAAAGTAGATTTTGAAACATCAAAATACAATTGGGAAAATCAAGAATTTGTATGGCTTACATTAAAAATTAATACAACAATAAAAGAACGCCAACTAATATATGCCTGCGGATACCCACAGGAACTTTAATTTTCTATAAATTTTCATTGACTTATCAGTATTCTCGGATAAAATACATTATTCAAAAAAGTAAAACGTCCATTTAGTTTGGGGATTAAAAAATCTATGAAAATAAATACAAAAATAAAAGTTATATTTTTTCTAACTATCTTGTTTTTTAATTGTATAACAATTAAAGCCAATCACTTAAAAAGTGATGCCAGTAAAGTTGCAACACAACAACAAAAAACCTCTTTTTTCCCTTTGACAAAAAGAGAACTAACTTTTTTAAAACAGCTAAGCGCTATTACTAATATTTTATCTTTAGTTCCCCAAATTATTGATTCTAAAGACAAAAAACACATATTTCATTTTAGCTCATCATTAGCAGAAAATTCATTTTCTGCGGCATTAGAGGAAAATGAAACATTTGTAACTTCTCTTACACATTTTTTAATATCAGTACAAAAAGCATGTCCATATTTACAATCACAAGATTCAAGGGATGCCAAAAAAATATCTGTTTATTTTACAATTACTATGTCAAAAATCTTAGAAATTTTATCTAAGCGAATAATCAATCGTTATCTTTTAGATAAATATAACGATAAAAGTGATGACCAAAGAATTTATAGAAGATTCATAAGAGCAATAACCTCTTCTTTATTAGCTAATGTTTTTTATTTAATCCCAAAATTTGTAAACTCTCATATTTACAAAAAACGTGATTGTCAAAACAGTTTTCGTCATCTTTTAAAAGGACTCTTAAAAAATGCTCCATACTTTATAACAATTCCTATTACAAGTGAAATTATTGGTGAATGGCTTATTAGTAATAACAAGGAAAAAGAATCATGAAAAAAACCAAAATCATCCCTTTTATTCTTTTACTGTCAATCTTAACAACAAATATCAATGCGAAATTGGTTAATAAAAAAACTATAGAAAAAATTCAAACAATAACATCAATACTAGCGATACTTGATCAAGTTACACAATTTATTCCATTGATAGAAAATTACAGAAAAAAAGAAGGTAAAGATAAACCTTCTGATGATTTCAAATTCCAACTTTGTCCAGATTTACAAATTAAAATCCCTAAAGTGGATATAATTAAAGCAAAAAATCATAACGATACTCATTTTTCTATTCATCCCATTGGTTTTTTGAGTGAAATATTAGCATCTTCTACAGAAAAGCATGAAGGCCTTTTATCTGTTTTGGCAAACGCAATTATAAAAATTGAAAAATTAAAATTAAAAAAAGATAATAATTATGATCGAAAAGATTTATACCTTTATGAAGGACTCACTATTCTTGCAGAAAAAGTCTGCGGATTCTTGATGAATGGTACCCTGAATACTGCAATACACAAACACAGAATAATCAAAAGATTATTAAAAGTTATTCTGTTAACAGGAATCAGTTTTGGGGCAAATTATTTGCGACACGAAATTGTCTTACCTAATCGTCTCAAAGATTCTTTACCAGAATATACAACTGTATTTGTTGATAAATTCGTCACGACACTTGTTATAGAAATCTTTGGAGAACTTTTACAAAGATTTATAATCAGTGATCCTAGAGAACAAAAAATTAAAGAAGAAAAAGAAAAGTTTCATCAAAAGCTTCAAAATATAATTGCAGGAAGTCCATTCCCTCATTTCTATAAAGAATATAAAAATAAAAAAGAAGAAGCCGAAGAAGATCTTTTTCCTTGCGCTGTTGTATAAATAATTATATTTATGGGGAAAGAAATATTCTTTCCCCGTTTTTCTATCTTTTTCAATAAATTAAGCATTTTCAGTTTTTGCAACACAAATAATAATTTTTTTCTTTGTAATTACCATAAAAACCTTTCAATACAATAATATTATTATTTATTTCAGGGTAAGTTTTTGTATCACAAAAACTGTAACCAGTCTATCTAAATAAAACATTCTTACCATAATCATAAAATTGGTATATTTTAAATTAAAAAATTAATGCCTAAACACAGGAGAAAAAAGTAATGAAAATAAAGAAAATAATTACTCTGTTCTCTGTATTAATCGTAATTGTTTATTTAACACATCTTGCCTACAAAAAATTTTTTATTCCCGAAAAAAAAGAACTTTATAAAACTGAATTCCCCCAAAAAAGAAATATTTATCAGGTAATTTATGCAACAGGAAAACTGGAAATTAAAGACAACATAAAAATTGGTAGTTTGGTTGCAGGAACAATAAAAAAGATTTTTGTAAAAGAAAACGAAAAAGTAAAAAAAGGACAACTTTTAGCAACAATTGATAACGGAAAAGAAGATACTCAAGTAAGAAAAAAAGAAGGTGAACTTAAAAAAGCAAAACTAGAGCTTGAATATCAAAACAAATATTACAACAGACAAAAACAACTTTTTTCGCAAAACCAAATTTCTAAAGACTTTTTCGAACAAATTAAAAGAGATCTAGAAAAATTCAAAGCTGATGTAAAAATAAAAAAAGCAGAACTAGAAGTAGAGCAAATAGAGTTTAAAAATACCAGAGCACTTGCGCCTGATGATGGAATAATCATATCAGTCGGTATTACTAAAGGAATGAAAATCACAACAGATCTTGACGCAACGGTTCTTTTTGAAATCGCAAAAGATGTAACAAAAATGGAAGCAAAACTTGATATTGATGAAAGTGACATAGGGCAAATAATAAAAGGACAAAAAGTAAAATTTACTGTTGGGACCTATCTTGATAAAGTATTCAAAGGATTAATCACAGATGTAAGCTACTCTCCTCAATTTAAAAACGGAATTCTTTCTTACAAAGCCACAGTACATATAGATAATAAAGATCAAATGCTGCGACCAGGCATGACTATTAATGCCAAAATTAATGTTGCAAAATGCATAGATTGTTTAGCAATAACAAGTCAGGCTTTTCAAATCAATTCTAAAATTTTAAAAAAAATTGCAAAAAAACTAAAATTCAATTTTATTCCCATTCAAAAAAATAGAAAAAAAGAACTACAAAAAAATAATAAAGGTCATTATTCAATAAAATATGTCTGGGTTGTTCAAGGTCAAAGTTTTGTAGAAAAAGCAATAAAAGTAAATATAACCGATGATAATTATTTTGAAATAAAAACAGGAATGACTGGAAATGATAAAGTTATAGTAGATGTGATCGAAGAAGATGAAATGGAAAGTTTGTATAGAAAAATGTTTAAAGGAGCGTTGTAGTGACCACAAAAACGTTATTACAAATATCCCTTCGATGCTTAAAGAAACATAAAATACGTACCTTTTTAACTATTCTTGGAATCATTATTGGTATTGCTGCAATCATTGCAACACTTTCCATAGGATATGGAGCAGAAGAAAAATTAAGAAAAAGAATTTTAGGAATGGGACGTAATTATATCTTTATTCACCCCGGAAAATATCAAGAAGGTAAAACAACATTAACAAAAAGACGTCGCGCAAAAAGATTACGTGAACAAGATATAAAAATATTAAAAAAACAATGTAATGGAATAAAAAAAATATCGCCAGTAATGTATGCAAGAAGAGTGATAAGCTTTAAAGGCAACAATGTACAAGTAGATATAAAATGTGGAAATGAAGATAATTTAGATATAGTTGGAAGAAAAATTAAAAAAGGTTCTTTTTTTACAAAATATCATGTTTTAAAAAGTTCAAAGGTTGTTGTTATTGGATCAAAAACTGCAAAAGAACTTTTCGGTTCGCTAAATCCACTTGGAAAAACAATAAAAATTCAAAATATACTATTTACAGTAATAGGAGTTGTTGCACCAATAGAACATTATATGGGCATCATGAACCCTAATCTTGATATTTATATGCCAATCAGCACCGCAAAAAAACAATTACTTTCTGTTTGCGATTCATATATACACGGAATAAATATTTCTGCAAAAAACAAACAAGAAATGCACTCAATAGTAAAAAGACTCAAAAAAATATTAAGATTCATGCATCGTCTAGAATCAAACAATCCGGATGATTTTACAATTTATGATCAACAAGCAATGGTAAAAGCTGCAAAAAAATCTTCAAGCACTTTAAATATACTTTTGCTCATAATTGCAGCAATTTCTCTTTTGGTGGGAGGAATTGGGGTTATGAACATAATGCTTGTTTCTGTTTCTGAGAGAGTAAAAGAGATTGGAATTCGAATGGCCCTGGGTGCCAATAGTGCAATGATTCTTAAACAATTTATTTTAGAATCAATAGTTTTATGCTCCATTGGAGGAATAATTGGTGTAACTTTAGGACTTGTTACACCACACGTAGTTAGCATTTTTACTAAATGGCCGGTGGTAATAAAAATTCAAACAATATTTTTTGCCTTTTTTATAACCTTTTTTATTGGTTTAATTTTTGGATATTATCCTGCCAGAAAAGCCTCAAAATTAAATCCCGTCGA
>SDBT01011610.1_pt1 | contig 14168 bp, 9 predicted proteins | sample 2277101 | NCBI WGS metagenome assembly SDBT01 (sample SAMN10404973, study PRJNA504765) | marine sediment metagenome | isolation source: marine sediment core GS10_PC15, 103 cmbsf | place: Arctic Ocean: Southern Knipovich Ridge | collected 2010 | reverse complement strand
GGAGGATACCGCCTCGCGCACGTAGGCCTCCGCTTCCTCCTGGATCGTCTTCCCACTCGCACTTGAGCGTTCTCTGAGCGCAAACACCATGTCTAAGGCAGGGCCTGGTGCACCGCCATGAAGTGGCCCTTTCAGTGCGCCAATTGCGCCAACTATAGACGAGTACATGTCCGAGCCAGTGCTGATGATTACTCGCGCGGTGAAAGTAGAAGCATTCATCCCGTGATCGATGACAGTATTAAGATAAGTATCCAAGCATCGTACCGCATCGGAGTGCGGCACTTTGCCGTTCAACATGTATAGGAAATTTGCAGCATGCCCGAGCTCGGCAGAAGGCTCGACCGGCTCGTCCCCGGTCAGGAAACGCTTGTAGCTCGCCACGATGGTCGGAGCAGCCGCAATTATTGATTTAGCTCGTTCACAATTGGCGTCACGTGACTCGTCCCTCGGATGGGGATCAGTTATGCTAAGTGTGTCTACTCCCATCCGTAACGCATCCATCGTTGGCAATCTGCGAATTGCAGCTTCTTTGAGAACAGTTAATGTGACTTCGTCTAACTGCCGCTTGGATGCCAACTCTTGAATAAGGGAATCCAGTTCTGATTGTGTAGGCAAGCGGTCGTTCCATAATAGGAACAAGACCCCTTCATAAATTGCAAAGGGCGCTAGATCTTCCAGGGCAAAACCGCCAATAATTAACTCGCCGGCTTCACCATCTACGCGACTCAATATGGTTTCGGTAAGGACGACTCCTGCGAGTCCGCGTGCAATTTCGGACATTTTATTCCTCCGGGTGCTTATTAAAATGATTTATTGTTGGACCCTGTCTTTCGATGTGGGGGACCCCCACACTTACCCCAATTCTCCAGATACTCTTAAGTAACCTATCCCCTGCCCCACTTCAAACCGATAATTCCTATTATGGTGCCCCACGTGCGTGCTTCGTTCACATGTGAATTGCGTGTCCCTGCGCGTCGTGGGCTGCTTCCATCAGCACTTCACTCAATGTAGGATGTGCGTGAACATTCCTTGCGATCTCAGCAGGTGTTAACTCCATCATCTGAGCTAGGGTCAGCTCAGGGAGAAGCTCGGTAACATCTGGGCCTACCAAATGGCCTCCAAGAATCTCTCCATAGCGCGCATCGGTGACTAACTTAACCCATCCATCGCGCTCGCCAATGCCCAAAGCCTTGCCATTTGCCATGAAGGGAAACCTGCCAATCTTCACCTCATAACCACGTTCTTGAGCCTGTTGCTCCGTAAGTCCAAAAGAAGCAACTTGAGGATGGCTGTAAATGCCCCTCGGCATCATCTCGTAATCCATCGTGACGGTTTCAACGCCGGCTATGTTTTCAGCACAAATAATTCCCATCGCAGAGGCAACATGTGCCAACATCAATTTCCCAGTCACATCTCCTATTGCCCAAATTCCGGATACGCTGGTCGCCATTCGCTCATCAACCTCAACAGCTCCACGATCTGTCAACGTAAGCCCTAGCGTATCAAACCCGAGGCCGTCTGTGTTGGGCAGGAAACCAATTGCTACCAATGCTTGCTCGGATTCAATTACATCAGCCTCATCACCTGATGTCACATGGACCAAAACCTTGCCTTCAGCCTTTTCAATCTTTTCCACGCGCGTATTCGTTAGGATGCGGATCTTTCTACGCCCAAATGCTTTCGCCAATTCCTTGCTTGCTTCTTCATCTTCGAGGGGTGCAATGCGTGAAAGCATCTCGACCAGGGTGACCTCAACGCCATATGCATTCCAAATTGTGGCAAACTCTAGTCCGATGGGCCCCGCGCCAACAATAACAACCGAATTCGGCAGGGTTTCCTGCAAGATCGCTTCACGATAACTCAATATCTGTTCCCCATCCAATTCCACCCCTGGTATTGACATCGTCCTTGCACCGGTAGCTACTACGATGTCCTTTGCTTTTATCTCTTGCGTCTCACCATCGACCCCTTCAACGGCTACAGTGGAGGCATCAAGCATCTTCGCCTGGCCCATGAAGACGTCAATTCCGTTCTTTTTCATCAAAAATTCAACGCCTTTAACCAGGCGGCCTGAAACCTGCCGGCTCCGCTTTACGGCTGCACCATAATCCAATTCGATTCCGGTGGCTTTAAACCCAAAATCCTTCCCACGATGTTGGAGAATATGAGCAACCTCAGCATTCTTTAACAAGGCCTTGGAGGGAATGCAACCAATGTTCAGGCAGACTCCACCCAACCACTCACGGTCGATAATCGCAGTCTTCTTTCCTAATTGAGAAGCTCTGATGGCACAGACGTACCCACCAGGGCCTGCGCCTATGACAATCAAATCATATTCAGGCATTCAACATACCTCCTATACACACATGCGAGAGCCGAATCTGCTCTCAACATAATCAATTATTAGAACGCACATTATTTGAAACTAAAGGGCTCCCCAATTATAGCTTTAGGTCCAATTTTCAAGACGTGAAACGATTTTCCCCAAGAAGGAGTCCGCGATGACGCCGTCCAGTATACGGTGGTCAAATGTAAGCGTCAAATAAACCATTGGACGGATCGCGATTGTATCATCCACCTCCCCATTTTCAGAGGGGGTTTCAAGAACAACAACCCGTTTCTGAATTTTCCCCACCCCGAGAATGGCAGCTTGTGGTTGGTTTATGATCGGTGTTGCGAAAAGAGATCCACTCGAGCCATGGTTGGTGATGGTGAAAGTGCCACCTTGCACGTCTACAGGTTTCAGATCGTGCCGGCGTGCCCTTGCAGCCAGATCCTGATTCGATTGTGCGATCGCCAGAAGCGATCTCTTATCGGCATCCTTAATCACCGGAACGATTAGTCCCTGTTCTCCCATCGAGACAGCAATCCCGACGTTGATAGCCTTATGAAGGTGGATCCCCTGATCCTGCCAGGTTGAGTTAACAATTGGCCAGGCTTTCAACCCCGCAATCGTTGCAGAGACGAAGTACGCAAGAAAGGTGAGATTTGCACCATCCCGTTCGAATATCGTTTTATTTTTTTTACGGTCTGCCACAACCCGACTCAAATCTACTTCGACCACTGTGGTGACATGCGCACTCGTCTTACGGGACCGAATCATATGTTCGGCGATCCGTTTTCGTACCACATCAACAGGCAGCACGGTTCCGGGTTCCATTTGAGAAGAGGCATCATCAAATCCGCCGCTCGAATCAGCCCCAAATATCTCCTCAGTGGGTCTGAATAATTCACCGGAGCCAGGTTCTTCCCAAGCTGCCCCAGGTTGACGTTCAATAAATAGCATAATGTCCTTCTTGGTAATTCTGCCCTTGCTTCCTGTTCCTTTCACCTTACTGAGGTCAACACGGTGTTCGGCAGCAATTCGAGCCACCACTGGGGAGATGAAGCCCACCAGGCTCTCGGCTGTCGATGCCTGCAACGGCCGGGCTTTCTCTGCCTCAGGTTTCTTCTCAAGCACAGGCGCTTCACTTGGTGTCGCTGCAGGTTCTCGCGTTATTTCGAGGGCCTTCGGAACCTCTTCCCCGGGTTCTCCAATCATCGCCAGAATTGTCCCTGCACCCACAGTTTCACCCTCACTAACATACACTTTCAACAAGCTCCCGCTTGCAGGTGAAGGTATTTCGGTATCGACCTTATCGGTGTTGATTTCCAACAACGGCTCAAACTCTTCAATTGTTTCCCCCACCTGCTTAAGCCACTTCGTAACCGTTCCTTCGACTACTGATTCTCCAAGTTGGGGCATATGTACTTCGATGGGCATATTCCGCTCCGTCCGCTGTTAAAATTCAGCAAGTTCCTGAATCGCATCGGATATCTTCTTCGGATCAAGCATGAACCAATTCTGCAATGGATGGCTGTACGGTGCTGCAGGGACATCTGGCCCTGCAAGTCGACGAATAGGGGCATCTAAATATGTGAAGGCTTCCTCGGCCAGAATCGCCGAAATCTCAGCTCCAAACCCTCCGGTGAGATTATCCTCATACACAATTAGGACTTTCCCAGTTTTTTGGACCGACGCAAGAATGGTTTTTTTGTCGATTGGTGTAATTGTCCGAAGGTCAATTACTTCTACGTCGATTCCTTTCGATGCTGCCGCCTCCGCTGCCTGAAGAGTGTAAAAATGCATCATTCCATAGGCAATCACCGTAAGGTCAGTTCCTGGTCGAGACACATTCGCTAGGCCTATTGGTACAAGAACGTCTTCATCCTCGGGAATTTCACCCTTAATCAAACGATAACCCTTCTTGGGCTCGAAATAGATCACAGGATTTGGATCACGGATCGCAGCTTTTAAAAGTCCTTTAGCATCATACGGGTTAGACGGAATTACTACCTTAAGACCAGGTACATGAGCGAAGAATGCTTCAACGGATTGGGAGTGATAAAGACCGCCTCCAATTCCACCTCCATAAGGAGCGCGAATGACCATGGGCACTTGCCATTCCCCATTTGAGCGGTAACACATTCGTGCTGCCTCGTTCACAATTTGATTGAAGGCTGGATGAATAAAATCGGCAAATTGGATCTCACAAATAGGTCGCAGGCCATAAAGCGCGGCTCCAATCCCAACACCAATGATAGAAAGTTCAGCAAGGGGAGAATCGAGAACCCTTTCAGCCCCATACTTTTCATACAAACCTTCTGTCGCACGAAAAACCCCTCCCCGGGGTCCTACATCCTCACCTACGATGAAGACATTTTCATCCCGGGCTAATTCTTCATCCATCGCCTGGCGAATCCCCTCAATAAGTGTGACTTCAGGCATTTTGGATATCCTCCACAAATACCGGAAACGAAGCATCCTCGATATCAGGGAACGGCGCCTCTTCCGCGAACTGGATTGCTTCATCAACAGCAGCCTTGGCACGCGTCTGCATTTCGTCTTCGGTCACCTGGTTCAATACACCTTCTTGCGTCAAGCGAGCGCGATACATCTCCAAAGGATCTTGCGCCTTCATCGCCTCGATTTCTTCCTTCGATCGGTACGATCGATCGTCATCATCCGAGGAATGAGGTGTCATCCGATTGACACGCACTTCAATCACGGTTGGACCACCACCGCTACGGGCCTTATCAACGGCGTGCTTCACACTTTGATAGGTTTCTAAAACATCCAGCCCATTGACACTGACGCCCTCCAGACCCAATCCCTCCGCTTTCTCTGCTACACTTGAGACTGCCATCTGTTTAATCTGAGGTACAGAAATGGCATATTCATTATTTTCAACCAGGAAGATAACTGGCAGTTGGTGAATGGCTGCCCAATTCACCCCCTCATACCACTCCCCCTGTGATGTTGATCCTTCTCCGATGGAGGTGAGCACAACCGCACGATCTCCCCGCATTTTTATCGCCAATCCAATGCCAGAGGCGTGCGGTGTCTGCGTCGCTACGGGGGAAGAATGGCTTACAACATTCGCACGTCGCAAGCTCCAATGGCTGGGCATTTGTCGAGCGCCCGACGAAGGTTCTCCCTTCTTTCCTAACAATCCGAGTACAAATTCCTTTGGTGTGAGTCCAAAGGCCAAAAGCATCGCTAAATCCCGGTAATAGGGCACCAGCCAATCCACCCCCCGTTCCATCGCAAAGGCTGCGCCCACTTGTGCAGCTTCATGACCGATACCGGAAATATGAAAAGCAATCTTACCTTGTCGATGTATTACCCAGGCACGTTCGTCGAGTTTTCTGGACAAGAGCATTGTCCAGTACATCTCGAGCAAGGTTTTATTACTCAGCTTGGTAGGGGTCTTTTCAATGGCGACCATTAAGCTTCCTCCCTGCAAGTCCTATTCGGGCATAGTTCTATGAGTATTTAAGGCTTAATCGAGGATCTGGAGATCCGTCCTCCAATCTCTTCATGGAAAAACACATCTATGACTCTGGCAAGTGAGTGGACTTTTCACCAGCCTCAGAGCTTTCAGCAAGAATTTCAACGATATCTTGCACCTTTATTATGTCTCCCGAGGCGTTGGCGGCATCGTTGAGCATGATCATGCAGAAGGGACAGGCAACGGCCAACGTATCCGCTCCTGAATCAACTGCCTCCCTCAATCGATTCGCGCTCACGCGCTCCTCACCTTGCTCCTCTTCCTTCCACATCTGCCCACCACCTGCACCACAACAAAATGAGTTTGAAGCTGATCGGTCGAGCTCCTGAATTTCCGTCCCAATTTGAATTAGTGTGTTTCGAGGAGAATCTATTATGCCATTTTGGCGGCCCAGGAAACATGGGTCATGAAAGGTGATCGTTTCAGCGTGATTCTTCCGCTCCAGGTCTAGTTGCCCACTGGAAATTAACTCCTCCAATAATTGGGTATGATGGATGACGTCATACTCACCACCAAATGCGGGATACTCATTCTTGAGTGTGTGGAGACAATGCGGGCATGTCGTAACAATCCGTTTTGGCGCAACTTCATTCAAGCGTTGAATATTTTCCTGTGCTAATTCATAAAATAGGTATTCATTGCCTGAGCGTCGCGCTGAATCCCCTGTACATCTCTCTTGATCGCCAAGAACAGCAAAATTTACCCCGGCCTTATTGAGCAATTTGGCAAATGCAATTGCAGTTTTTTGAGCTCGAGGGTCTGTCGCTGGAGCGCAACCGACCCACCACAGGATATCCGCATCGGGATTATGTGCGATGGTGGGAACATTCTCGCCTTCTGCCCATTTCAAGCGTTCTTCGGGTGCAAGACTCCACGGATTCGCGGCCCGCTCCATCCCTCGATAGGCTGCCTGTAGCTCCTCCGGGAATGCGTTCTCCATGAGCACAAGATGGCGTCGGATCTCCAAGATATCTCTCATCGGTTCATTCCCAACAGGGCAGATATCCACACAAGCTCCGCACGCCGTACACGCCCAAATTGCTTCCGGCGTGATGGCAAATTCTGTAAGCGTCTGACTACTTTGTTCCCCAGCAGCTAAGCGGCCCCACTCTTGATTGAGAAAATATCGCTTATTAATCTCTAGCGCTGCGGGAGATAGTACCTTGCCTGTCTCATACGCTGGACAAACATCTTGACACCGATTGCACATGATGCAGGCGTATGCATCCATGATCCCCGACCAGGATAAATGCTCAAGCCTCTCCGCACCGAATTGATCGATACTTTCATCTTAAAAATCAAGAGCTGTTAACTCTCCCATCGATCGGCGCTCAGGTCGAAGCAGATAATTCAGTGGAGCCATTATCAGATGGATGTGCTTGCTGGTCGGAAAATAGGGTACAAATGCTAAGATCCCACCCAATGCAACCCACCATCCGAGATGCCGCCCAAGAATCAAAAAGGATGGCTCAGAATTTGCCAACAAACCCGCCGCGGCAGATGCAAATGGTTGCCATGGATCCATTCCTTCGAGAGCAACCTGAAAAATGGATCCGCTGAAACGACCTCCTACGTGGAGCAGAATGAATATGCCCACGATAAGTGAATCTCGCCGGATTCCCATTCGCGCTTTTGGATGGAGTAAAGTCTCTTGGCGGATCGTGAGGGATGCAGGACGTATCACAAAACGCCGAAACAGCAGGGCGACCATTCCCATTAACGCCAGGATGGTCAATATGTCAGCACCCAGTCGATAGATATTGCCGACCAATCCATCCCCAAACAATCGAAAATCGGTTATGAAACCTTCCAAAACATCACCCAGATTGACCAAGAAATAGTAGATAAATCCCCACGCAACCATTGCATGAAACACGCTTGGTAATAACCGCATTCGAAAAACTGGAATAAGGAAAAATGTCTTGAGAAAGACATCCATGATCCGGGATGGAACGCGCTTCCAGTCAGGTTTTCCAACCCCTCGATCGATGGTTTTTATTATTTTATAGGCGGCTCTTACTGCGAGGATGACGACTAGGAGTGACGCAAGGGAAAAGAGTGCCCTTTCAGGGACTGTGAGCATTCAATGGGTCCGATTGGCGAAATTACTCATAGAAAAAAGAGTAGGACGAATTTTGTCTAATTTATACGTTTGAAAGTTTACCACAGTGAGAGTTGCTGTTTTTTGTCTGTAGGTCTACTCACCCGGAAACCTGACTGGCAATAAATACCAGCAGCAGCGGCTCAATCTAAACGAAGTTTAGCCCTATGCGAAGCTTAGCCCGCCGCCGCAACCCGGGCGTGGGAGCCCGGGTTGCTGGATTGAAGGCGGGTTTCGGGGCGAGCTACGCTCAAGGTGAGTGTAGATACCCTGAATCCCGGCCTAATGTAAAACTGAAGGACCGACTATGTTCAAAGCTGGAAAAACAAATGGAGCGCAATTGGCGCTCCACTTTTGTAAATGTGCGTGGACGGGACTACGCAGCTCGAGCTCTGCTGAGTTCCTCTTCACCAGTAAGGTGAAGTTTATTCGTTGCGAGATATGCTCGCATGTCCTCCAGTGCAGCGTCGTACATCTCAAGAAGCCCTGAATCAGAGCCCTTGTGTCTTCGAAGCACTTGAAGTGCACAAGGTGTACACCCTCTCATGGCGCGATAGGAATCCGTCTCGCATGCCATGCAACCATTTAGGCGAATCATCGCCAGGGAGAACGCCAAACTCTCCGGGTGATCTTCGGGGAGGTAGGAGACTTTATCGATCAAATTCCGCCATTTGTCCCCCCTGGAATTTCGAATATGCGGAATCGTCTCCGGAGGAAATAGAATATCATTATCAGCATACATGCCCTTCACCACTCCATATACCAAATTATGTTAGCGCCGCCGACCGGTGCCGGTCCTATTGTAGATGCACGGGTTCCCGTCCCCGCACAGTACCTTGGTACTATAGCCCAATTAACCATCAATTAATAGGAAGATAACGTAAATTCGGTTCAAATGAATTGAATCCGGGTTTTTCCTGCCTATTCGAGCCACTTAAATGCATTTTCACCACTTAGAGCCCAATAACCTACAAGGAAGGCGCTGATTGATTGGATTGTAGCAAGAAGGATGCCAAGTGAATAAATTTCTCGACTCGATGTGATTCAAAGCTTCTGAGATGGAGCTGGAACCAGTCTTCTTCTTGCGATTGACCTTTTTTCATTAGACCTAATTATCAAATTTGAATCATTAAAGGACGATCATGAGATCGTCCTTCTCACAGAACTGAACTTTACTCTCATACTAAAAATGGTCTGCACGTATGTCTATCAGATCAATATGCGTCAGATTCCACTGGGGTTATTCCGGAAGGGTCCCAAACATAAACCCATGTCCCTTCCTCAGCCCAATTGAAGATCCATTGAGCGTCTGCCGGGGCTAGATTTACACATCCATGCGATTGTTGCCAACCATAATTATTATGCCAATAGGTACCGTGAATTGCCCGAGCATCGTCGTAATAGAGCACCCAAGGCACATCCTCCAGATAATAGAAGTCTGACCGATCTGCTTCAAATGCACCCTGCATGTCATCTGTATCTAGTTTTTTATAAACCTGAAATACTCCTGGGCGAGTCCACCAGCCACGTAATCCGCTGGATACTGCTGTGGCGAATACCAATTCACCATCCTCATATGCAGTAATGGTTTGTTCAAAGAGGTTTACGGATATCCAACGGTCATCTTCCACACCTTCTGGTGGGTTTAAATCAGGCTGAACCATTGAAATTTGACGTTGCTCAATCCACTCCCCTGGCTTAATCATGTACCATTCGAAATCCCCAACTTTCACTTTTTCATATATTTGAACGACTTCGTAGCGGTAATAGAAATTATTCGTATGCGCTTTATCCCATCCAGGTCCTATTGAAGAGTAGCCGCCATTAAGTACCCAACCGAAAGCATTTTTCGGCGTCTCGCTGAAGGTTAACCCTTGAAATTTCGCTGTAGATATCCTTGAGACGTTATCCCCACGAACATATTCACCAGGAGCGATTTGGTAGACGATTTGACCCTCTTTATCAAACCGATCGATCCAGGAAACGTAAACAAAACCTTTGCCAAGAGTTCGTTTAGGACTGTTGCTTCTGAGGGCATCCCTCAAACTGGAATACACATGTACATCTACCCTGGCCACTTTCAAGTAGTTGTAAGGGATTACTGAGAGTTCACTATCGACCAGGGTCGCGCGAAGAGGCCTCGATGGATAAATACCTTTGCGCGCATACTCGGCCAGACTGCCCCCCGGGCCTAATGATGTACATTGACGTGGATGACGCATCTGAAGCCTTGGAGTACAAATATAATAGTATTCGTACGAATAAGGAGGAGATTCTTTCTCAGGGGATTCAGCCCAAACTTTTTCCGGGGTCACAAAAAGTAAGAAGACACCGACAGCTATTGAAAGTAACCAACTTTTCCTCATTCCAAACCTCACCAATTCAATTTTACCAATTGCTCTCCGATAATATAGGGACACTATACCACCAAAATAATTAATTCAATCCAATAATTACCGGTTTGTAACAATACAGATCGGTAATAAAAAGACTGGTCCTCTGACCACCCTTAAATTGCTTGAACGCTGTTTCACTTACACACTGGGAACAGCTTCTCGAGAAATTAAATCCAAAAAATCGTCCACGCTCATTGCACCTAGATCTTCTTCTGATCTCAAGCGCACCGAGACCGAATCCGTTTTAACTTCACGATCGCCAACGACCAGCATATAGGGGATCTTTTGAAGCTGTGCGTCACGAATTTTCGCATTCATTCGCTCACTTCGCGAATCGACTTCAACCCTGAATCTCCTCTCCCTTAAGCGTTCAGCGATGTTATTCGCATGACCAAGATGCCGATCTGCAATGGGGATTATTTCGACCTGCACAGGTGCGATCCAGATGGGAAAGGCGCCGGCGTGATGCTCAATCAAAACCCCCATGAAGCGTTCCATTGAACCAAGCAAAGCTCTGTGGATCATGTAGGGTCGATGCTCCTTCCCATCTTCACCCACATAGGTCAGATCAAAACTCTCCGGCAGATTGAAATCAAATTGTATTGTGCTGAGCTGCCATTCCCTTCCCAAAGCATCGAGCATTTTGATGTCAATCTTCGGTCCATAGAAAACAGCTTCACCCTCATCTATCTCATAAGGCAATCCCGATCGGTCCAACGAATTTTGCAATGCCTGTGTTGATGCTTCCCAATCCGCTGTATCCCCGGCTGATTTTTCTGGGTTGCGCGTGGATAGGTATGCCTGGAAGTTCTCAAACCCGAATGCTCGCAGGATCTTCAAATTGAACTCTAGAACTCGATCGATCTCTTCAGGCATTTGATCGGGTCTGCAAAAGTGATGGGCGTCATCTTGCGTAAAACCACGCACGCGCATCAATCCATGCAGAACTCCACTGCGTTCATAGCGATAAACCGTCCCCCACTCAGCAAAGCGAATGGGCAAATCACGGTACGAGCGCATCCTGCTCTTGTAGATTTGGACATGGAAAGGACAATTCATAGGCTTGAGAAAGTATTTCTGGTCATCTATATCCAACGGAGGGTACATATTCTCTTCGTACCATTCCAAATGCCCACTCGTCTCCCAGAGTTTGGACTTGCCAATATGCGGCGAGTAAACGAAATCGTATCCAGCTTTCTCATGCTCATCACGGCAGTAATCCTCCGCCACCTTACGCACCATGCCACCTTTTGGATGCCAGAGAATCAACCCTGGGCCAACCTCCTCGCTCACACTGAATAAGTCCAGCTCTTTCCCGAGCCTGCGGTGATCACGTGCTTTTGCTTCCTCCAATCTCCAAAGGTACTGCTCGAGATCATCCGCTGATTCCCATGCCGTACCATAGATGCGTTGAAGCATTGGCCTATTCTCGTCGCCGCGCCAATAGGCGCCTGCGATATTCAGCAGCTTGATCGCCTCCGGGTTTATCTCGCTCGTTCGTTCAACGTGTGGGCCGCGGCATAAGTCCGTAAAGGTATCGTGAGAGTAAATAGAGATTTCAGGCGGTTCGTCGATAGGCTCACCATATTCATCGAGTTCACCAAGCTCCAACCCTTCGATCAGTTCAATTTTGTAAGGTTGATCCTCAAAAAGTTCTTTCGCCTCTTTCGCTGAAATGACCTTATATTCGTATTCGTGGTCGGCGGCGATGATTTCACGCATGCGCTTCTCTAGAACTTCAAGGTCTTCCGGGATCAATGAGCGGGGAAGATCAAAATCGTAGTAGAACCCATCCGCAATGGGAGGTCCTATGGCGATTTTTGCCTCACCAAGGAACATCTCCATGACTGCCTGCGCCATGACATGCGCGGCGGAATGCCGGATCCGATAAAGCACCGACTGCTCATATCGTTCTTTCTGTTCTACTTCCATCATCCACCTCCATCGACCCTTCAAACATAATTAAGCAAAACAGCTCTCGCCCTTCTGGGGCGAGAACTGGCGCTCACACGGTTCCACCCAGATTGACCAGAAACCGGTCTTCTCTGCCAGCTTGTAACGGGGCTGATACGTTCTCCTTACTCCATCCTAAACAATGTTTGAGGATTCCACTCACGGGTGGTTTTCACCGGCGGGTCCCCAGGAGGCTCTCAGTCGACGGCCATCCTTCCCTGTTGGTCCCGCAATCCGGTTACTCGTCCCGGTCATCGTGTTTGGGTTATTCAATTTAGTGGGCGGTATAGGATTTGAACCTACGACCTCATGCATGTCAAGCATGCGCTCTAACCAACTGAGCTAACCGCCCGGAATGTATTTTCGATAACTCTGGAATGTAAGATACTTTCACATTCCAACAGTGCAAATTCCGACTTGGTTTTTAGATTATAAAGAGTGAGTTCGGATTCTGCAATGCTTTTTCCTCCGCGTTATGGATGCAGCCTCTCAACAAATCGGTTGTCGAAACGCTGCTTGTGCATTTTGTAGGTCCCATTGCACCCGAATTTCGTGGAAAATGTTCGATAGTACATTTTTTTCAAACGGCTTTTCCAATCCTCCGGCAGCAGAGATGATTCATACTCGATGTAGTAGAATCCATCGCCACCCCGAACAGATGAGGTAAACCATATGGACATCTTGGAACACAACAAGATCGCCTGGGACAAACAAGTTGAAGGCAAGAATCGATGGACCATCCCAGTTTCCACAGAAGAAACAGAGGCTGCCCGCATGGGACGTTGGGAGATTGTTCTTACGCCCAACATTCCAATTCCTAAAGAATGGTTTCCACCCCTCGAGAATGCGGATGTCCTTTGTCTGGCATCCGGTGGTGGTCAACAGGGACCGATCCTGGCAGCTGCTGGAGCGCGCGTTACTGTTTTAGATTACTCAACCAACCAGCTCGCTCAAGACAGGAGTGTTGCTGAACGAGACTCACTCGAGATCAAAACTATTCAAGGGGATATGGCCGATTTAAACATGTTGGACGACCGAACATTCGATTTGATCGTTCACCCCGTCTCCAACACCTTTGTTCCCGATGTGCGACCGGTTTGGGCGGAAGCCTTCAGGGTGCTCCGCTCAGGTGGAGCGCTATTGTCGGGTTTTACCAATCCGCTAGCATACCTTTTTGACCAAGAATTAATTGAAAACGAAGGCACCCTCCGTGTAGTTTATTCAATCCCCTACTCGGATGTGGGTAATCTGCCCCAGGAAAAGATGGAAAAATGTATTGAGGCAAAATCGCCTCTGGAATACAGCCACACCCTAGATGATCAAATTGGGGGACAGATTGAGGCCGGTTTTCTAATTGCTGGTTTTTATGAGGACAGATCATCTGAAGATGAGGACGACCTACTCTCAGAATACATCCCCATCTTCATCGCAACTAGGGCAATCAAACCATAGATGGGCAAAGTGGAGAGAGAATTGCTCAACGAGTAACCGGCTGGAGGGCTAGATACCCTGGTTGTGCGCCAGGAGGAAAATGGGTAAGCTTGTGATCTACTAACCAGGTAAGACACTCTCATCGGCGTGATCATTATGTCGAGTTGGGAGTTGACGACTTGTAAGAGGTGATTGCATGCAAATTGAATACACAGTAAGGCCGGAAGATTTGATGGCCTCAAGAGAATATTATGCGCGAACCTCAGAAGTAATGAGGAAAAGCAGTCGAACAGAGACCTTTGGAACTGGATCTACGATCATTGCTTTCTTCACCCTGTTGACATTCATTTTAAATACGTACATCCCCTTCATCCTCGGTGCAATCATCACCCTATTTTGGGTTTTCCTTTGGCCCTCAATGCAAAAGAACAGTTACCATCGAAGGCAGGTCGCACT
>SDBT01011609.1_pt1 | contig 14170 bp, 10 predicted proteins | sample 2277101 | NCBI WGS metagenome assembly SDBT01 (sample SAMN10404973, study PRJNA504765) | marine sediment metagenome | isolation source: marine sediment core GS10_PC15, 103 cmbsf | place: Arctic Ocean: Southern Knipovich Ridge | collected 2010 | reverse complement strand
CGCGTCCCAATTCGAGATCACGCTCGATGATCCCATTGGCGAAACCTTGGACGTAGTCGGTCACAACGCCTATTACGGCTGGTATTACTCGTCACCTATTTCGCGCAGCACCGGCCTCCCCGTCGACCGGGTAAGACGAGCCATGCTCGAAGCGATGCAGAATTTCCGCTGGAGCATGCCATTCGAGAAACCCCTGATTTTTTCAGAGTTCGGGGGTGGCGCCAAACAAGGGTTTCGCGGTGACGAAAGCGAGCTCTGGACCGAGGACTACCAAGCCCGTCTCTATCGGGCTCAACTGGCCATGATCGACAACATACCGTTCGCGCGAGGCACCTCACCCTGGATTCTTCGCGATTTCCGTTCGCCAATGCGGCAACTCGGTGGCATTCAAGATGGTTGGAATCGCAAGGGCATCATTTCCAGCGAGGGCAAAAAGAAGCTCGCTTTCGAAGTCTTGCGCGCGCATTATGCGCGCAAAGCCGAAGAGGCATCAAACGGCACTCAATCTTCGGATTTGCTGCGCTCGATCAAGACATCTTTGTGTGTTCCCTCTCCCACCGAGTGCGAGACGACTCCATCGGACTCGCGCACGACGAGGTGAACCAGCCGGCGCTCATAGCTGTTGAGGTCCTCAACGGAAACGGATCCGTCGCCACCGATCACCTTTTGGATCGCGATTCGTGCCTTCCCGCGAAGAGCTTCGTCCCGTTCGTCGCCGTCATCCGGGCGCGAGCTTCGAGGCCCGCGGTCAAATCGCCCGCGCTCGCCGAAGCGCGGGCGGTCATTGTAGGAACGACGTCCACGATCGTCGGAGCCGCCTCTTCGTTCGCGACGGGGGCTTTCGAATGGGTCGCCGGTGCCGAACCCGCGCAGAGACACCCGGGGATCACGGCCGCCCATATACTCCGCCAGGTCCTTCTCCAGAGTCGCGGCAAAGGCCCGGAATGCATGATCAGCCGTTCCCGGGCCAGGCGCGCGAAGCTCGATCTGGACAGCGAATATCGTGACTCGAATAGAAACCGTGGCATGGAGATTCTGGGCTTCGAGCAGTTTCTTCACCCTGACGTCGATCTCCGCGCTGAGCCGAGCGGCCTGCGGATCCTTACTTCCCGCCAATATACGTACGGTCGACGCGCCGCCCCTGAAATGGTTCAGGTCGAAATCGTACTCCAGACTTTCGCGGGTCAGGCCGAGCTCGGAGCAGGCCTTTTCTAACGCCTGGGCAAGGTCGGCACCTTCTACTTCAATCCACTTTTCACTCATGAGGAGAGTGTATCGTATCTGTCAAAGGGAGTAGAAGCAGCACTCACTTCCAGCACCCCATGTATAATGAAGCTGCGAGCAGGCTGAAATGTCGATGAAACCGAGTGCGTTTGTCCTAGCCACGTTGTTCGCCACCACACTGGCAAGCTCGAGCATCTCGTCAGCTCAAAACCCACGCCAGCGACAAAGAAGATTGGAGACCCTGGCCCCACAAAAGGGCATCTTCTTGGTGGCGAAACCCAGCATCGCCGGCGGGCCGTTTCACCAGAGCGTGGTGCTGTTGGTGGCACACGAGAAAGGCGGCACATTAGGACTCATCGTCAATCGCGTCACCGACATCCCGCTCGCCGAAACGCTGCCGGATCTGAAAGCAGCCGAGAAGAATCCCCCCGCACTGTTTTTCGGAGGACCGGTGGTGCTCAACGCGCTCATGTTTCTGTTTCGCAGCGACAAGCCGCCGGACGAGACGACACAGGTAATGGGTGATGTTTATTTCAGCTCCAACCGGCAGGCGCTGGAGAAACTGTTGAAACAAAAGACGGCGAGCGACAGGCTACGGCTTTATCTGGGGCATTCCGGCTGGGCTCCCAGCCAGCTCGAGGGGGAAATCGAGCGGGGTGATTGGGAGTTGATTCGCGCCGACGCAGAAACTCTGTTCCAGATGAATTTGGACGAAATGTGGCCCGAGCTTCTCGAGCGGGCACAAAGCACCATGGTCGCCCGAGCCCGCCCCGCGGGGCTATCCATTCACTGAACCACTTCTTATTGTCCCGTCAGGGGATGGTTGAAAACCCTCGGCTTTAGGCTAGGCTAAGAGAAGATCCGGGACGTCCCCGAGGCAATTCCCCGGCTTGAGCCGGGGAATTTTAATGAGGAAACGCCGCCGGCGGGCTGTCCTGATAGCCCTCTCCATCCAACGCTTCCATGAAGGCCACCAGTGCATCCTCTTCCTCTTCAGTCAAATTCAACGGTTGCATTTTTGGATCGAGATGGGGATTGGCATGGCCGCCGATGTCGTAAATCTCCATCACTTCTTCGAGCGTGGCCACCGAGCCATCGTGCATGTAGGGAGCGTGCTTGGTGATATCGCGAAGCCCCGGGGTCTTAAAAGCGCCCAGATCTTTTTCTTCCCCGGTCACCACAAAGCGACCTTCATCGGCAAATGTCTCGGTCTCAGGATGCCAGCCGATTCCGAGGTTGTGGAACAAGCTGTCGGTGAAGTTCTGGCCAAGATGACATTGATTGCACCCCCCCTTGTCGAAGAAAAGCTCGTCGCCTTTCTTGACGAGATCCGACACGGCGGATTCGTCACGGCCGACCTTCCAGCGATCCCAGGTGGAGTTACCGCTCATCCGGGTGCGCTCGTAGTCGGCAATAGCTTTAGCGACCCGCTCATTCGTGATTTCCGGCGTCCCGAAAGCTTCTTCGAAGTATTTCGCGTAGCCATCAATGCTCTCGAGAGTGGCAAGCATGCCCTCCAACGTATGGCCCATCTCGATGGGATTCGCAATCGGCCCCAGGGCCTGCTCCTCGAGCGAGGCGGCGCGGCCATCCCAGAAGAAATGCGGGAAGAGGGTCCAAGCCTGATTGATGAACGAAGGAGCTTTTCGGGTGCCCTTCTGCCCGTCGATACCGGCGGACACGGGAGTGGGCTCGGAAAAAGCATTCTCCGGAATGTGGCAGGTCGCACAGGAAATGGTTCCGTCCTTCGATAGCCGAGCGTCGAAGAAAAGCCAGCGTCCCAAACGCACACGCTCCGGCGTGGGCGGCTCTTCGAGATCGGCAAAACTCGAGTCGATTCCAAGCGGCGGCTCGGCAAGCGGAACGACGGGATTAGCCAGCTCCCACTCGGGCACCTGCTCGGCACATCCCACCAGCATCCCTATCCCGGTGAGCGCGATGAACCCAATCCAAACAACAATACAACGAGTCATGACAAAGCTCCTTCGGATGCAGTGACGGTCGATGAGCTTAACATGATAGCCCACCGGCTGCTAGACGAAGACCGGCCGGCGATGTAGAGTGTCCCTCCAATAGGAGGGAGTTATGTTCCAGCGCTACACCGTACTCATTGCCATTTTTGTGCTGTCGTTTATGGGTTGCGAATCCGCGCCCGTACCTCCCGTGGAAGGCCTCAAAGCTTTCACCGGCGCCAGACTGATTGACGGCACCGGAGCCCCTCCGATGGACGACGCCGTTCTGGTGGTGCGGGACGGCCGTGTCGAAGCGGTGGGCCCCGCGGCACAAGTTCCGATTCCCGAAGGAGCGGAACAAATAGATGTAACGGGGGCAACCGTCATCCCCGGCCTCATCAACTCTCACGGCCACGTGGGAGGCGTAGTTGGACTCGAATCCGGGAACTACTACGAAGAAAACGTCCTGCGACAGCTACGGCTCAATGCCCGCTACGGTGTGACCACCGTCAACAGCCTGGGAGACGATGAGCAAGCAGGCTTCCGGCTACGCGATGCCCAGGAGACAGCGGAACTGGCGAGAGCCCGGCTCTATGTGGCCGGCCGTGTCATCACCGCCGACACTCCTGAAGAAGCTCGACGGAAGGTCGATGAAAATGCCGAAAAAAAACCCGATTACATCAAGTTTCGAGTCGACGATAACCTCGGCGCCACCGAAAAAATGTCGCCGGAGGTTTATGAGGCGCTCATCGAACAGGCGGATTCGAGAGGCTTGAGAACCGCGGTTCACATCTTCTATCTGGACGACGCTAAATCCCTCTTGCGCGCCGGAGTCGACTTTTTGGCCCACAGTGTGCGGGATCAGGAGGTCGACCAGGAGCTCATTGATCTCATGAAGGAGAACGACGTCTGTCTTTGCCCGACACTCACTCGAGAGCTGTCCACCTTCGTTTACGAGGAAGTACCCGAGTTTTTCGAAGATCCTTTCTTTCTGAAGGAAGCCGATGCGGAAGTCCTCGCCAAGCTAAAGGAGCCTGAGCGACAGCGACAGATCCGGGAGAGGCGGAGCGCTCAGCTTTACAAGGCGGCACTCGAGGTCGCTTCCCGCAATGTCAAGAAGCTCGTCGATGGCGGAGCCACGGTTGCCATGGGTACCGACAGTGGACCGCCGGCCCGTTTTCAAGGTTACTTCGAGCACATGGAGCTCTGGCTCATGGTCGAGGCGGGACTGACCCCCATGCAGGCTTTGGTCTCTGCCACCCGGGATGCGGCCCGCTGCCTGGATCTCTCCGATCTGGGTACTCTCGAGGCCGGCAAATGGGCCGACTTCATCGTTCTCGAAAGCGATCCGCTCGAGGACATACGGAATACTCGAAGCATCGAGTCGGTCTGGATCGCCGGCAACCGGGTTCCGAGCAAACCTTGAGTCGGGCTAATTCAATGTCGATTCGATGAGGGACTCCGATAACCGGTTGGGGTGGCCGGAGAAGACGACGTTGCCGTTTCGATCGATCAGGAACGTGCGGGGAATGCTCGACACCTGATATTTCTTGGCCACTTCCGACTTCCAGTTACCCGAATCAAAGAGCATCATGAAGCTGTAGCCGGATCGGTTCAAATAGTCGATTACCTTCTGGCTCTTGCCCTCGATGTTGATGCCCACGACCTGAAGGCCTTTTCCTCTGTATTTTCGGTGAAGCTGTTCCACTTCGGGCATCGTGCTTCTGCAAGGACCGCACCATGTAGCCCAGAAATCGAGAACGACCGGCCTACCGCGGAGCTGGGCCAGAGAGACTCTTCTTCCGCTCCGATCTTCCAAGGTGAAAGGAGGAGCCGGTGACGGTTTGCTCGGAGTGGGAAGATCCGAGGCCGGCTCGACTTCCGTCCCGGAGTCGATCTCTGCGGCGCTGGTCGACGGGCCCAGCGCAAGCGGTGGGGCCGCGTAGATGTCTGTTTCGGTCAGCTCTCGCACCTTGACGCCTTCTTGTTGATTCTTAGCCCGGCGTTTTTTTTCCCGCTTCGCCAGCTCGCCGAGCGATTGCCCCATCGTCAGTGTCGCGATGAGCCACAGGACTCCGAACGCGACCACGCGCTTCATCATCACTCCTTTTCCTTTGGCGGGGTTCTTTCATTTTACCACCCTCATGAACCTCCATAAAACGTTGACACCGTGGGTTTGCCGCGTTACTTTCACGCTAGCAACATGTCAGTGAGACGGCACAAGTCTTTCCAGCCGCACAGTGAAGAGATCCGCCGCAACCAAGGAGGCAATGCCATGGTCAAAGAGTTGAAAATAGGACTGACCTTCGACGACGTTCTCATCGAGCCCCGCCGGTCCAGGGTCGGCTCCCGAAAAGACATCGACGCATCCACCCGGTTCTCTCGCCACATTTCCCTTCAGATACCCATCGTCAGCGCCAACATGTCGACGGTGACCGAGGCTGAAATGGCCATTGCCATGGCAAGAGAAGGCGGAATCGGGGTCATTCACCGCTTCATGCCTATCCGGGATGAAGTCGAGCAGGTCTCGAGGGTCAAGCGCTCCGAAAACCTGATCATCGAGCAGCCGACCACCGTGAGGCCCGAGGAGTCATTGAGCGAAGCGCAGGCGATCATGAGCTCGCGGGGAATTACCTCACTCCTCGTGGTCTCCGAGGAGGGTCATCTTCTCGGCATACTCACTCACCGGGACATCCTTTTCGTGGAGGAAGACTCCCGCGCCGTTTCCGAGCTCATGACCCCGGGGCCCGAGCTCATCACGGTGAATCCCGGAGTCACCATGGAAGAAGCGAAACGTCTCTTCCGCGAGCACAAAGTGGAGAAGTTCCCCATCGTGGATAATAGCGGCCGGCTGGTAGGACTCATCACTATCGCCGACATTTTGAAGCGGAGTCGCTATCCCCTGGCGACCAAAGACGAGAAAGGCCGCCTTCGTGTGGCGGCCTCGGTGGGGGTCCGGGGGGACTATCTGGAGCGCGCTACCGCCTTGGTGGAAGCCGAGGCGGACGCTCTCGTCGTCGATGTGGCCCACGGTCACTCCGACCTTGCCATCGAGGCCGCAGAAGAGATCCGCAAGCGCCTCGGGGGGATCGAGCTGGTCGTGGGCAACGTGGGCACCGTAGCGGCGGTTCGTGAGCTCATGGATCTCGATGTAGACGCCATCAAAGTGGGTATCGGGCCCGGCTCCATCTGCATTACCCGCCGGGTTACCGGATCCGGGGTCCCTCAGCTTTCGGCAGTCATGGATTGCTCGCAAGAAGCCCGCAAGAACGCGGTTCCCATCATCGCCGACGGAGGTATCCGTAACTCCGGCGACATCACCAAGGCGCTGGCCGCCGGTGCATCCAACGTCATGCTGGGCAGCCTTTTGGCAGGGACCGAGGAAAGCCCGGGAATGATCGTCATTCGCGGGGGCCTGCGACACAAAGTTTGCTGGGGGAGCGCTTCTTTGTGGGCCCAATGGGGAGCGAGGGCCAGCACCGGCGAAGACCCCGAAGAGATCGCCGAAGTGGTTCCCGAGGGCGTGGAAGCGGTGGTCCCTTACAAAGGACTGCTAACAGAAGTGCTCCACCACCTGATCGGTGGCCTGCGCTCGGGTATCAGCTACGCGGGAGCGAAAAACATCGAGGACCTTCAAGCCAATACCTGCTTCATCCAGATCACCGCGGCGGGACTCAATGAGAGCCACACCCATGATGTGGAAGTGGTTCGATAGATCGGTGGCGTGGTAGTGTTGAGGCGTGCCTGAGCCGAGCTTATCGAAGCGCCGCCCCCGAGGATCACGAGGCAAGGGCGACATCGAAAAAGGTCGCCTCCGGGTTCACGATCCATTCGATCTCATCCGCTGGTTGGCATTGAGCCAGCCGGATCCACGTAAGGCTCTGGCCGAGCTGGTACAGAATAGTCTGGACGCCGGAGCGCGCCACATTCGTATAACCCGGGTCCGCGAGAACCGTCGACCCTGTCTCCGGATCATGGACGACGGTGAAGGGGTCATCCCCGAAATGGACCGGGCCGAGGCGCTCAAATATATTGCCACCCACATCGGGCACAGTCGAAAACGCTCCCTTTCTCCCAAGCAGCGACTGGAATTGATGACCCAGGGACAGTACGGTATCGGTCTGCTGGGCTTTTGGAGTCTTGGCGAAATGCTGGAGATGAGGACCTCCATGCCCGGTCAAAAACCATATCGCCTGGTTCTGCAAAAAGATCGCCCCGAATTCGAAATCGGAAAGCTCTATGGCCGTCTGGCGTTTGATGAGCGCTGGACGGAGGTGGTGGTCAGCGGGCTCAATCGCGAGGCCGAGACGGCGCTTGGTGCCCGACGCGCGGCCGATTACTTGGCTTCAGAGCTTCGAGGTCAACTACTGGCGCGGGATGTCGCTCTGGTGATGGAAGACAAGATGGCGCGCGGCCGGGCTCCGAAGTTCGTGGCGGTCAAGCCTCCCCGATTCTTGGGAGAGCGACTGGAAGGTCTCGGGCCGGTGCAGGTTCCGGGTCACCCGCCCATTAGAATGGAGATCTACCTCCTCGGCGAGGAGACCGAGGACTCCGAGCCCCGTGGTATCGGCCTCTATGTGGTGGGCACCATGGCAGCGGAGCGGTTCGAAGACCTGGCGGCCCTGACACTGGACCATCCTCCATGGACGGACCGGCGGTTGACCGGGTTGGTGGATTTTCCCGGCCTGCAGGTTGCACCCGGCAGCCGCCGCGGGGTGATTCCCAATGAGTCCGCCGCAGCATTCGCAGAAGCGCTCCTCGGAGTCGAGCCGCTCCTGAACAAGATCCTCGAAGCTCGGGAGCGGGAGCGAGCCGAGAAGCTGGACAAAAACCTCATTCGGGATCTGCAACGAGCGTTCCGCGACTTCTATCGCCACCGACCTCGATACTCCATGCTGCCCACACGATCCGGGAACGATGCGGACGGTGGACCGGCAGGGACGGAAACCGATACAGATCAAAAAGGTGGAGACCAAGCGCTTACCCGGTCGGCCTTGAAAGATACCCTCCCCGAACCCCCCCCTCCTCAAGAGGAGCTCTTTCCGCCCGGTCCGCTGGAGCATGTGGAAATCATGCCGTCTCGGCTCCGCGTCGAATGTGGCGGAACTCGAAGTGTACGAGCGAAAGCCACCGACGCAGCCGGCCGGCCACTCCAGGCTCCAGGGGCATCGGTTCAGTTCTCCTGGGAGCTTTGGGGACATATCGGTTCACTTTCGGAGGGCCAAGGCGAGCCGGGCCAGGTCCTTTTTATCGCGTCAGAAAAGCCCGTCGAGGGAATTCTGTCGGTCCTGGCGAAGTCCGAGGATCGACAGGTCTCGGCTGCGGTGCCGGTGGAAGTGTTGGTTTCTCTTGCGGCCGGTCCTTCGGATGAGGGGATTCCCGAGCCCGAGCTGGTGGATCACCCGGGCGCGCCATGGCGCTCGCGGTTGCTCGATGGCCGCTGGCAGGTCAACTCAGGCCATCCCGACTACAAAGCCAACTCCAAGCGTCCCGCTCTGAAGCTTCGTTATCTGGCTTTCCTCTTCGCCAAGGAAGTGGTGCTCAGGAGCAGCCAGGACCCCAGGCTGGAAAGCCCTTTGGAGCAGGTGGTAGAAGTCGCTGCTTTCGCTGATCGCAAGATTACCGATCGCCAATCGCGCCGACGCCGGTCTTCAAAAAGCGACGAAAGCGGTCAGTAAGGTTATGGAAAAATGAAAATTTACTGGGTAGAGACCGAAGATCATGACGAGGACTGGTTCATCGTGGCCGCGACCAGCCAAGAAGCCGAGATCTTCCACGAGGGCGCCGAGGGCTACGATCCCGGCGACGCCCGAGCCAACCTGGTTGTCCCGATCCCTGAAAGCCTGGATGCCGAGACAGGTTGGCCGTCTGATGAGCTTCTCGAGGCCTGCGGGGGAAAGTGGCTAAGAAGAGAAACCCCGCGCGTCGTGGAGTTTGGTGGTCGCCGATTTTGCGAAGGCCTGCTGGAACACGAGATCTGTCAGTTGCGCGACGATGTGTTCGAGAGCCAAGGTCAAGGCCGTCCCAACAAAACCGAGCGGCGCGAAAAGAACTGAGTTCCTCGGCGGCCGTCAGGTTTGCGAACCGCTCCTCGTCCGTTAGCGTATTCCGCGGGGCCTCATCGGCTACATGAATTGGGATTCGTTGAAGCAGGCTCGTGGCTGGCTTTGCCCGCCAATCGCTTCAGAAACTCACGCCACCAGGCAGTAGCCCCCCTCCTTGCTTTGAACTCTTCCCTCCTCCTCCAGCTTGATCAAGCCGGAGAGAAGGGAGCGTTTGGCCAGCGGGTGGAAGGATTCGTCCACATCGACGTAAACCTCCTCGACGAGCGCATCGACAGATTGAGGGACACTACTGAGCGCGTCGATGACCTGTCTTTCCCTTTCTTCACGGTGGCGTAGTGTGTCCCGGATGGCGGCCCGCCCGTCGCGAGCCGCCGGGCCGTGTCCGGGGTGGAGGGTCCCTTCAGCCACCGTCTCCAGAAACTGCAAAGATTCGATGTAGGTACGCAGGTGTCCGTCGCTCGGATCGATCAAGATGGAAGAAAGCGTGGAAACGAGATCTCCCACCAGCATGGCCTGGTATCTGTTTTCCTGGTAAGCAAGGTGACCGGGTGCATGTCCCGGAACATGGTAAGCACGAAGCTTCCACCCATCGCGACCATCCGGCGAGCGTCCCAGCTCGATCTCCTGCCCGTGCTCCAGTGCTCTGCCCTCTTCCAGAGGGGAGAGGAGCTGGAGCGCATCGGGGTGGGCGTAAACCGGAAGACGGTAGCGACGCCGGCACTCGCCCAGAGCACCGACATGATCGGGATGAGCATGGGTCAGGAGAATCGCTTCGAGTTTTCGCCCCTCGTCCTGAAGCTCATCGAGAAGCTCCCAGAGTTTTTCCTGCTCGGCGGGATCCACCGGGGAGGGGTCGACGATGTAGAGTCGCTCGTCACCAACCACGTAGTTGTTGGTGTGGGTAGCGGGCGGTTGCGTCGGTGTCTCGAGCGGCGCAAGCAAGACCCCTGGTGTGAAGTAAACTCGGTGCAACTTTCCCCGGGCGTAGGAATCGGTGAGGCTCCTTATCCTTTGTATAAAGCTTCCGTCGCGACGAGCCAGTTCCTCGAGCATGATGAGGATCGGCGGTGCGATGAGAGTTTCGCCGGAACGCCAACGCTTCAAAGCCTCCCCGGCGGACAGGCTTTCGCCGCTTACGAGCTCGCCGGGCAGGATTTCCACTTTCGCTCCCTGCGGCAGCCGGCAGCGACAAAACCACGTGTCATAGCGAACCGGGACGATAGGCGGAGTGGTGATACGGCAAAGAGGGGCGAAATCACTTGCGTCTAGAAAATGTCCGGTCTCATTCAAGATTTCTGCAAAAGTGAGCTCCTGGTTCAGCAGACGCCGCCGAAGCCGATCGAGTGTCGATGGAACGACCGGCCGGGAACCACGGGCCAGCCACACACCGGTTTCTTCGAACAGTTCCCGGGCCGCCGCGGCTACGAATTCAGCCGACGCGCCGGGACTTTGCGGCAAGTTCACAACCGGCACCGCTTGGTCTTGTGATTCGAGGGTCCCGCCGGGGAAGGCAAAATAGCCACCCATGAATTTGAGCCGGGAATTACGCTCGACCAGAAGCACCTGGTCCGAGTCCATTGTCGGGCTGAGCAGAATAGCGACTGCAACTCGTTTCATTTCCGATCCGTTATCGAGGTCTGCCAAATTATAAGACAGATGTCCACCTGTTGACCTCACCCCGGAACTTTGCTAATTACAGGGCGGCCAAGTGCTATGAGTTAAAAGCCCGGCGGAGGTTGATCATGAGAAATGCCCGTGTTGCCAAGATCTCGAAGCTATCAAGACTTTTGTTTCCGGGAGCTCTAGTTCTGAGCCTCTTTCTCGGCAGCGCCCCATTACCGGCCGAGGGGCAGGAATCCGGTCTCCAATCGCCGGCAGAACATTTCGGCCACGAGATCGGGGCGGATCGAAAACTGGTGCACTGGGATCGCCTCGTCGAGTACATGCGCGGGGTCGCCGCCGCATCGGGGCGGGTCAACTTCAGAGAAATCGGTCCTTCGACCGACGACCGTCCTTTTATCCTTCTGGAGATCGCGAGCGAGGAAACCATCGCCGAGCTCGAAAAGTACAAGAATCTCCAGCAGCGATTGTATTTCCAGGATCACCTTCCCGCTCAAGATCCCGAAGGGGTGCACACACCGGAAGAGCGCAACGAGATTTTCGAGCTGGGAAAGGCGGTTGTCTTGATCACCTGCAGCATCCATGCCACCGAAGTAGGTGCGGCGCAGATGAGCTTGGAGCTCGTGCATCACCTTGCCACCTCCGACAGCCCGCAGGTCAAAAAGATCCTCGATAACGTCATTTTCCTGCTGGTGCCGGCTCTCAACCCCGACGGCCAAGCCATGATGGTGGACTGGTACACCCGCTTTGTCGGCACCGAGTTCGAAGCCGGTCCCATACCTTGGCTGTACCACCCTTATGTGGGTCACGACAACAACCGCGACATGTACATGTACACCCAAGCGGAGACGAAATGGATTGGCCAGATTCTCTACAAAGACTGGTTCCCTTCGATCTGGTTGGACGAGCACCAGATGGGCTCGATGGGAGCACGAATCTTCGTCATGCCGGCAACCGATCCCATCAATATCAATGTGCATCCGCTCATCTACCGCTTGAATGGGATTTACGGCCAGGCACAGGCGGCGGCGCTCGAGGCGGCGGGTAAGGTGGGCATCATCTATGACCAAACCTACACGAATTACTGGGAAGGAGCCATGGCCTGGACCGGCTGGTGGCACAACCAAGTAGGACTGCTCACCGAGCTGGCCAGCGTTCGCATAGCCACCCCCACCGAACAAAAACTCGCCAAGCTGGGAGCCCCGCCCGAGGGGCCGCGACCCGATTTCCGTGAAATCCGCCGCCGGATGTACGAGCAACCCGATGAGCCGCTACCCGCCCCCTATGACACCCAGCTGCGTACCAACTACCCTCGCCCCTGGTTGGGGGGCGAATGGAGGTTGCGCGACATCGTCGAGTACGAGCTCATTGCCACCTTGGGCCTTCTCGAGGCGGCTGCCAACAACCGGCGACGACTCGTCGAGCAAATCTACGAGGTCAATCGAACCACCATCGCCCAGTTCCTGAACGGGCAAGATAAAGCAAGCGTCAAGGAGACCCGCGACAACGGCGGGTACTTCTCGGTCCCCGAAGGCATTCAGCCCGAGAGAGCCGAGACCGGCCGGGTTCTGGATGGATTCGCCGGTGCCGCAGGCACCCCCTACGCGGTGGTGGTTCCGACCGATCAGCATGATCCGCCGACCGCCAACAAGATGCTGCGCCTCCTCGAACGCGGCGGGGTCCAAGTCGAGCGGGCCAGGTCGGAGTTCGAAGCCGATGGCAAAACCTATCCCGCCGGCACCTTCGTCATTCGCCTGGCCCAGGTGTTCGGCCGCTATGCCAAGGACATGTTGGAAGTGCAAACTTACCCGGAAGTGAGTCCAGCACCGGACGTTCCGGCGCGGCCGCCCTATGATGTCACCGCATGGTCTCTGGGGATGCTGATGGGGGTCGAGACAACGTTCGTGGACAGCCCGTTTGAAGCCGAGCTCGAGCTTCTGGACGCGATTCCTCTATCCGAAGGCCGGGTTGCCGGCCGTGGAGGCACCTACCTGATCGATGCCGTCTATAACGACGGATTTAAAGCGGTCAACCGTCTGCTTCAAGGCCGGGCGCGGGTACGCCGGGCGCGGGTTGGTTTTCAGTCGGGCTCGTCGGGCGGCCGGCGACGTTTTGGTGCCGGATCCTGGGTGGTGCAAAACACCTCCCGAGAGGAAATGGACTCGATCGCCCAGGAGCTGGGCTTGAACATTCACGCCGTGGGCCGAGCACCGGAGGTTGCCATGGTGCCCATCCGCAAGCCGCGCATCGCCATCTACCAACCCTGGGGCTCGAACATGGACGAAGGATGGACCAGGTGGCTGATCGAAGAATACGGTTTCGATTACACCACGTTACACCCACAGGATTTTCGCGCCGCGGCCGGCACGGGTAGCTCGTCCGAATCCCACTCCATCCCCGAAGACGAAAGGAAGCTTTGGCCTCGCCACGTGGCCGAACACGCGCCGACCAAGATAAACGTGTCTCCACTCGCCTCACGCTTCGACATCATTGTTTTCACCCACCAGAAGGACGAAGACATCATCGAAGGAAACGACTACCCGGTTACTCCGCCGGTCTACCGAGGCGGCATCGGGGAGGACGGCCTCGAAGCCTTGCGTCATTTCATCGATGCGGGAGGCACGGTCATTGCCTTGGGTGACGCCACCCAGCTCTTCATCAAGCACTGGCCCATACCGGCTCGCAACGTCGTCGAAGGACTCGAGCAGGATGAGTTCTTGATTCCCGGTTCTATATTGAACATCCAGGCCGATCCGACACATCCGATCGCCTGGGGCATGCCACGTCAGTTGTACGGGTACTTCGGTCGAAACCCGGTCTTTACTCTCACCGACCGCTTTGAAAGCCAAGCGGCATCCATCGCAGTTCGCTACCCCAACCAAGATCTTCGGGCCTCGGGCTGGGTCCGCGGAGACGATCACATCACCAGCCGGGCGGCAATCGTTCAGCTGGATCTCGCAGGGGCGGGGCGCATCCTTCTCATGGGAATCCGTCCACAGCATCGGGCCCAACCTCACGCCACCTTCAAACTGTTTTTCAATGCGCTGATGATACCAAACGTAGGCCCTTAGCCCATTTGCGCTAACATGGGGCTGTCGGCAAACAGAAGGGAGTCAGGGAATGAAAAAGTTATTCGCCTTTTTCCTCTTGCTGGGCCTTGCCGCCTGCCAACCCGAGGCCACGGATACACCTGTCACTCAGGATAACGTCGACCTCGGGCAAAAAGCCGAAGAACTGGCGCAGAAGTTCATCCTCACCGACACTCACATCGACCTGCCCTATCGGTTGGAAGAAAACATGGAGGACATC
>SDBT01011608.1_pt1 | contig 14171 bp, 10 predicted proteins | sample 2277101 | NCBI WGS metagenome assembly SDBT01 (sample SAMN10404973, study PRJNA504765) | marine sediment metagenome | isolation source: marine sediment core GS10_PC15, 103 cmbsf | place: Arctic Ocean: Southern Knipovich Ridge | collected 2010 | reverse complement strand
TAGCAGCCTCCATGCCCTGTAAAACATCTATACCAACAGCTTAATGTTTGCCTTTAGAATGGTTTTGTGAAAGCTCTATAAGCTGCATGTTGCAGATCGGGCACAATCCCTGCTTGGGCAATTTAATTTGTGGATGCATCGAGCAAGTCCAAACTTCCTGATGTACCGGCTTTACCTTGGCTAATTTGGTTTCTTTTTCCTTGTCTGTGAGTTTGTCCCATGCCGCAGGGCATCCGGCGCAGCAAAATGCTATTTTTTGGCCTTTGTACTCGCGTACAAGATTCTTTGTTACCTTATCCGGTTTGATTGGAGCATTCATAATAGGGCAGCGAACATTGGCGAATTTTGGTTTAACATGTTTGCCGATAGCCTCATTCATGGCAGAGAGCATCTTTTGGACTTTGTGGAGTTCTGCTAACGCCGTTTTGCTATCCTTGGCCTGGATGGCCTTTATAGCTTTATCTATTGACTTGGACGCCATTGGTAGTTGTTTTGAGTGTATTTGTTCAAGCGTCAAAGGCTTCGTTTTTCCAGGACTTTTCATACCCATCTTGGCCGAATGACCATGCTGCTCATGTCCGAGCCTGGCTTGAGCCAAAGCCTGAGGGAAGGTTATTGCAGCTACAACTATGCTTATAATCACAATGCTTGTCACCATTCTTCTTTTGTCCATTTTTTGTTCTCCTGATAAAATTTAGACATTAGTTTTTTTTTCGTGCAGCCCTACTGACTTCAACATATATAAACGGGAAAAATACCGCAAAGGTTCCGTGAAAAACTGATTTTCCTGTAATTAAGTCAAAGTTCCGGGAACTGATTCCATATCAGCCTGATTATCTTGTCGTCGTCAATGATAAGTATCGATATTTGTTCACTCATCTTATCATCCTGACTTTTATAAAATGCTATGTTTGTTCGGCCTGTTGTTTACTAATGTCCTGTCCTTTTACTGTTTGGAGCCAGTTTTCCTGTGATAGAAACGCCATTACCGCCTCGTAATATTCTTTGACTTGTTCAAAAAGTGTCTCGAACACTTCAGCATTTTTTTCTTTGCCCGCGGATTCAAGTTCAGATGCCACTTGTCGTAATTGCCCGGCACCAATCATTGCCGCTGTACCCTTGATGCCGTGAGCATACAATTGAACGTCTTGTGCCTGTTGGGATCCTATTGCCTCGGCGAGTTTTTCAACAGTCTGCCGAGAGTTTTCTCTAAATATTTCTATTGCTTCTATCGCCATATCTTCATCTCCGAAGCTTTTCATCAATGCCGACCAGTCGATTGGAACTTCACCGCCATCTGTAATCGCCGAGTCAGAAGATTCATTCGGTGCCGCTTCCTGTTCCGAAACTGCTATGGTAAGTTCCTCAATCTCTGTTCTGACCGAATCTATCTTTCCGATGGTATCCCAGTGCTCCGAAGATAAGTACTTCTCAAGTGTTGACAGAAGTTGCCTACGGTCAATAGGCTTGGGCAGATGCTCATTGCATCCCGAAGCAATACTTTCATCCACATCTTCTTTCATTACATTGGCCGTCAACGCGATGATCGGCAAATCCATTCCATTTCTTCGAAGCGTCCTTGTAGCTTCGAGACCGTCCATATTCGGCATATGTACATCCATTAGTATCAAATTAAACTTTTCGGACGTAGCATACTTGACGGCCTCGCATCCGTCATTGGCAATGGTCACCTCCAAACCGGCCTTTTCGAGCATACTGCGAATCACCTTCTGATTGACTGTATTGTCTTCGGCAACGAGGATTTTGCCACAAAGCTGGATGTCCAGGCTCCTGGTTTCCTCGCCTATTACGCTACGGTTAAGCTTGCTTATCATTTTCTGTGAATCAACATTAACATCGGCAGGGATTATTATCGTAAAAGTCGAACCTTTACCTTCTTCACTCGAAACCGATATTGTCCCGCTGAGAAGTTCTACAAGCTGCTTTGTAATTGCCAGTCCAAGTCCCGTGCCTCCGAATCTGCGGCTTATTGTATTGTCCGCCTGACTGAATTTCTCGAATATCTCGATTTGTTTCTCTTGGCTTATGCCAATTCCCGTATCTTCAATGTCGAAATGAATTGCCGCGTCAGCCTTATCTCCGTGCATTGAGACATGCAGACGCACATGGCCTGTATCCGTGAATTTTATGGCATTACCGATAAGATTGAACAGACACTGACGGATTCGCGTCGTATCGGTCCGGATTCTCTCCGGAACCTCGGTGTCGAAGACTGTACCGAATTCTATCCCTTTTTCGATTGCTCGTGCATGCATGAGAGATTCGATATCAACCAGTATCCTGGTTATCGAACAGTCAGTAATTTCAACGCTCATTTTTCCGGCCTCGATTTTGGATATGTCAAGAACATCATTTATTACCGCCAGCAGCGTATCCGCTGAGGATTTGCAGGTAAGAAGATAATTACGCACCGAATTGCTGAGCTTTTCATCGAGTGCCAAATCAAGCGTACCGATAACACCGGTTATCGGCGTTCGAATCTCGTGGCTCATGTTTGCAAGAAAATCGCTCTTAGCCTGATTAGCGGCCTCGGCCGCTTCCTTGGCCTGGGCTAAGTCGGTTATATCAACAACATTGAGAAGAACGCCGGTGTATTGATCTTCCTGGTATATTGGTTGAACCCTCAAATCAACCGTTCTGTCCGCTATCACACGCTGGAAAAAAAGGGGCTTACTTCCGGGATTTTCCTTAAGTTTTTTCAGTACACTGTTAATACGTTCAAATACCTGTTCTGAGTGGATTTCACGCATGTTCTTGCCGACGACATCTTCCCTTGAGACATTTGCGAATTTACATAGATAAGGATTTGCCTCGACTATCCTGTCTTCGGCATCTGCAAGTGCCACGCCTTCTTCCATGCTTGATATCATAGCAGAGAATCTTGCTCTGCCCAGTTCAACGCACTGCTGCATTTTCCTGCGTTCGGTGATATCAACTACAAATGCTATTATCCTGAGCCCGTCAGGGTTCTCAACAGGATTTAGTGCTATTTCGACTGGAAATACAGTGCCATCCTTTCGCCGGCCTCGCAAATCTCTTCCCATGCCCATAGCTTTGGGCTCGGGCTTGGAAACAAAGCCCTCTCTGTGGTGGACATGGATTTTTTTAAGGCTGTCGGGCAAAAGAATTTCGAGTTTTTGACCGATTAGCTCATCCATCTTATATCCAAAGTACTTCTCTGTCATCAAGTTGGCAAATGTGATATTTCCGTTTCTGTCAATTTCGATAATGCCCGCCGGTATTGATCCGAGCAATGTCCTGGATTTATTCTCACTGGCACGGAGCCTTTCCTCAATTTCTTTGCGTATGGTTATTTCTCGATCCAATTCATTTATCGATGTGGTAGTGTTCTTTAAATCTTCCACCATTTTGTTTAACGAAGTGCCCAATTGGCCTATTTCATCGTTTGACTTAATTTCTATGTGTGTGTCCAGATTTCCCTCGCCAACCGCAATCAAGGCACCGGTTAGTTTGGCAACAGGTTTGGAAATAGTTCTCGAAATAAAAACACCGAGCAAAACGGATATAATTGTAAGAAAAAACGTGACAGTTAGTATGCGATTTCTTAACTGAACAAAGGGTGCAAATAGATCATGAACATGATGCTCTACAACAAAAATCCATCCCAAACTTTTAAAACTCCTGTATCCCTTTGAATGTGCATGAGCAAAAAGCTCGTAGCCTTCACCGGATTTGTCACCGGATGTTATAAAATGTTTTTTGATGTGGTGTTGGTTGCTGTCTTTTTCATTCAGCAAAACTGCCAAATCCTCTGATATTGGCTCGAGGATCTCGAACTCTTCGGTTGCATAGATTACTTTGTTCTCTTTGGTGATTAACTTGAATTGCATTGATTCATATTCTCGATCCTGCTTCTCGGCGTTCCTGATGATATTAATGGTTTCTGTAATATTGAGAACAACCTTCATGGCTCCAAGAAAAACACCGTTTACATCATTGATTCCAATACAAATATCCACGGAATAAACATCTGTGCTATCGTCATACTGAATATCGTCAACGTGCAGTCCGTTTTTTTTGGCTGCCTGCCACCAGTTTTCGTCGCCCTGATAATAGTCGGTTGTCTTTCCAGTTAAAGCGGCATTTGCTCCGTATTTATTAGTTATGAAAATTTCAGCTATAAGCCTGTAACCATATTCTTCTTCATAATAGTTTGATTTCTCTCTCAATTCCCCGGATAATTTATTACCCATAAGCTGCTGCATAAAAGGGGTGATTTCTTCTTTGCGTGTCGATTTCCAAAGCATATCCTGTTCACTGATATAGCTCTCTATGTCATTGAGGTTTTCAAATTCCCTGTTGGACACCGATACCAACTGACGAACCAGCAAATCCCTGGAATACTCATCGAAAAGTTCTATCCTGGTGTATAAACTCTGGTCGATATGATCCATCAAATCCGCAGCTAATATTACGGAACCTTCACTAATCTCGTTAAGCATCTTTTTTCTACTGATGCCAAGAGAAAAAAAGCCCCCAATGGCTACGATTAGCGATATAGATATGTATCCCAAAATTAATTTATGACTTATCTTCATGTTTGTATTTCCTTAACTTTGGCCCATTCTCCAATTAGCAGGACGAGGTCGGTCAGGCTGCTGAAGTCTCAGAAAATCACCTGTCTCGAATAAGTTTTCATTCACATTACCGCTCACGGACAATTTGCCGCCGGCTTGCAATGCAACCGAAGCGATGTCAGGATTGTCTTTCTGAACCAAATCCACAAAATACCCCCTGGATCTTAAGATTACATTAACACCCCAATTAACTTGACACTATATACTCCCAAAATCGGCTCAGGAAACGATCGAGTGACTGCCTGAATTATCGATGAAAATCAGAGATGCCGACCTGGTAATAATCAATTTCCAGAGTATTCCTATATTTTCGTCATTATCAGGGTAACCATGAATCAACAACGAACATGCTTGGCACATAGCGTATTGCCCAGGTCCCAACTGAACACGAAACGGCGATCAACAAGTAGCCTGGTCCTATAATCGCATCGACAGCAATTGCTAATCTTTTATGTTTCTGTGTGGGCTTTCGTGCCATTAATACTGCGCATATCTTTTTATGATCAATACGATTTTACGGTTTTTTTTTCAGAGCAGATTATCGGACTGGACGATGCTATGATCGTTAATTTGACGATAAAAGCGCCCTTAGCGTCAGAGAGCATGAACTAATTATTCAACTTGACTGACTTTTTAGCTGTCATGCTGAGCGAAGCGAAGTCGAAGACGCGCCCTGGTGGGCATCTGGCCTTAGAATAGGCTGTTTGTCCCATTGCGGACGTGAGATTCTTCGCTACGCTCAGAATGACAGATTACGTAAGTTCTTTCCAAGACGATGGTCTCCTGATTAGTGAGCATTTTTTGGTTTATAGAGAATCGCAAATGCCAGGATTGTCAGCAGTACCGCGGCTGATAAATTGCCGATAATTGAAGGTGACATTTGATGGACGTGAGACTGGACCGAGACGCCAAGGTCGGGGAACATTGCATCGAGTGTTAAGCCGGCTGTGATCGCACAGACAATAACGGACAGCAGATAAATTACGGCGGTTCGTCCTCCGAGTACCTTCAAGATTGTGAAAAAAGAAGCCGCATTGGTTGCCGGGCCGGTGATTAGAAAGACAAGTGCTACTCTGGGCGCAAGACCTTTGGCGATAAGTGCGGCAGTGACCGGGACAGAAGCGGTCGCGCAAACATACACGGGTACGCCCAGTACGACCATCACAAGCATTGCGAGGATTCCGGTCGCGGGCAATTTCTTAGCGAAGAAATCGTCGGGGACAAAGGCTGTAATGACGGCAGCTATGACCAGGCCTATGAGCATTGCTTTTCCAATGTCACGGGGCAGGGTAACTAATGCGTACTTTAGGCCCCTTTTTATTTTGGATGCTTTTTGTGTAGGATCGCTGTATTTGTCCGGGCATGGCTCATTTTCCTGCTGATGTTCTTCTTTAGGGACAAAAATGTCAACTAAAGCCCCGCCGAAGATTCCCGTAATAAAAGCAGTCAGAGGCCTGAAGACAGCGAAGACCGGTCCGAGCAAACTTAGTGTAACGAAGATGCTGTCCATGCCGGTCTGGGGCGTCGAGAGCAGAAATGACACGGTCGATCCTTTACTTGCACCGTGTTTGTGCAGTGACATCGAAACAGGCAGAACGCCGCAGGAACATAGTGGCAAAGGTACGCCGAAAAGTGATGCTTTTATTAAGGGCCAGGGGCCTCTGCCGCCGAGGTGACGCTCGACAAACTGCTGCGAGGCGAGGACCGAAAATACACCGGCCATGAAGAAGCCAAAGAACAGGTAAGGTGACATCGCGGCGACGGTTGCCCAAAACTCAATCAATATCTGCCATAAGTATTGCATTGCTATAGTCTTTCAATATTCGGGTAAATAAATCCCAGACTTCGAATAGTTCTTAACTAAACGAAAAAATGGACAGAAAAGTTCCGTTAAAATCAACTGTTTCGGAATTGAGGCTCAATTTTGATGACTGATACTGTTTTTTTTTTCAGAGGACGATGTTTGAGCACTGACTGGATCAGGGCTCGGGATTGACGAATTTTCCTTTGCCGGCTCTAACTTCGTTCAGGAATATTTTGATCAGTTTGCTTGGTACGGCAAAACCGATACCCTGGGCACGGGCAACCACAGCGGTATTGATGCCAACGCAAGCTCCGGTTAGTGTAATCAAAGGTCCGCCGGATGAGCCTGGATTAATCGCTGTATCTGTCTGAATGAACTCAATTTCCCGCCCGCCAGGGCTTTTGCTAATACCAAGGTTCCTGTAAGTCTTACTGATTATACCAGCGGTCACTGTATGTCCCAGGCCAAGCGGATTGCCCACTGCAATGACCATATCGCCGGCATCGACCGCGTCTGAATCGCCTATCGCAAGGGTATCGAATTTCTGATCGCCACCGTTTTTGACCTTAAGTAACGCAAGATCGTAAGCCGGATCATTAGCGATAACCGTTACATTGTAATCGACGCCCTTATTTGTTCGAACCATGATGTGCTCGGCATATTCAACCACATGATTGTTGGTCAATATATAACCCGAAGGATGAATGAAAAAACCGGAACCCAAACCGATACCCGGTACCTTTAATGGAATACCTCCGAATGGGCTAAAAGGTATGACATTCCAACGATAAGGCGTTTGGGTTTTTACGTAGATACTGACTACAGTCTCTTTGGACTTTTCCGCGACTTTCCTGACCAGTTGGGTGGTATTTGTAATGTCGGCAACCGTGTTATTGGTTGTGATCATTAGATCTTCTATTTTGGCACCTCGCAAATCACGAGCACCCGCGTGCAGCAGTATAACTCCATCAGGATTGAATTTGTCTCGTTCCCGGCTCACACAACCGGTATGAGCTAGCAAAAGAAGGGCTATAAGGATCGTTTTGATGCTTGTTCCGGACCAGGATATCCTTGACGCCGAATAGGCATAATGCTGATAGTTCATAATTGACTCCAATTTAGCAATATCATATGCCTCAAATTATCGGCTCTCAAGGCTTTATAGTCAATGTCGGCATCCAAAAAGAATAACTTTACCTCTTAAAAGATCAACACAGCTTCTCACCGCTTTTAACTGATTCCCGGCTTGCTCCGGATGGATCGGGATAAACTCTGACCGTAGTTATTTGTGGAAACCAGCAAAGGTGGATTGGGGTGTTTCCGTAAGTCTTTGTTGTGCAAGCACTTATGACTGTTTGTTTACAAATTGGGCCTTTACATTTATTCCCGGCGCGCACGGGACTGTAAGTATTGACTATTTATTATTTTTGTTGAGCCTTCGGAGAGTTTGATTGGGTTTGTTTTGCATAAATGAGTGAATGAGTAAATGAGTAAATGTGTATATGAGAGATTGGGTTCGTTTTGCATGAATGAGTGAATGAGTGAATGAGTAAATGTGTGAATGGGTGGATGAGTGAAATTGGCTTCCCCGGCGCGCCGGGACTTCGCCTTCGGCTCAGCGTTAGTCTTTGGATTGGGTTTGTTTTGCATATTCTCATTGCGCGATTCTTGAAGTTTTGAAATTGGGTTTCCCGGCGCGCCGGGACCATGCTCCGACTTCGCCTTGGGCTCAGCGTAAGCTTCCGATTTGGGTTTTTTTTGCATTTTTTCCCGCGAAAAAGAGGGCTGATAAATTCCTGTCTTGAAGGGTGTTTTGGGGTGAAAACTGCCTTATGCAGGTATGTAAATTGGTGTAAGTCTTTGTTGTACATGGAGTTAAGTGTGTTAAGGTTCAAGAGTTGGAAAACGTGACGAAAAGTATAGAAAAGTGAAGAAAAAGAGAGTAAAAGTAAAAGAAACAAAGGTAAAAGCCGCCTTAGGCGGGTAGATATCTGTAAAAAGTTTGGGGTAAAACCTCTCAATTTATTATTTATTATTTGCAATTTATTATTTTTATTGAGCCTTCGGAGAGTTTTATTGGGTTCGTTTTGCATAAAAAAGTGAATGGGTTGATGGGTATATGAGTGGATGAGTGAAGAGATTTGTGAATTTCTATTTCCAAATGTCGATTTGAGAGTATCGAATATCTGATTCATTTTATCCGCCAGTTCCCGCATTATGTTCTTGGTGTTCATTGTTTATTTAGTTTGATGAATAGTTTATTCTATGGATTGTTAAATGTCAAGCCTTTTTTAGTATGTCAGTAAATTAGTAGGTTAGCGGGTTAGTATGTTGGTAGGTGGAGAATACAGAATTCAGAAGTTAAGATAGCGTTTAGCGTGCAGCGAGGAGCGTGTAGAGATGCTCGATTCTGGATCCCCGCCTTCGCGGGGACAGGGGAAAAAGGTTTAAGATGCAGGAGTCAGGAGACAGAAGTCAGGAGTCAAAGGAAAAAAGAAATAAAAGGTATCCCGCCAAGGCGGTGCCTTCAGGCACATAAGATCAAAAGGCGCAAAGGAGGAAAGTTTAGACACAGATTTACTTGGAGCAGCGTAGCCGCAACGAAATATGTAGCAGATTGATGCGGGGATAATTTTGAGTTTTTAATTTTGAATTTTTAGTTGCGGAATCGCCCCACCGTAGCGGGTCTGCGACTTTGGCGATGTTGTTTTAGGATTGGTGCGATACATCGGGCTCTACGATTGGTCGTGATATTTGGCTTGATAGTGAAGAAGTTTCTTGCTCGTTGGTTTTGAGATAAGTTTTTATTGTAAATAGTTATGGCATTGACTTTAAAAAAACGCGCATAAAAAATAAGGAGTTGAAAGATTGTATTACAGAACTGCCTTAGGCAGATAAAATAATAAGATAAAATTAGTTGACTTTTGTGTTTAGGGGGGGTAGTTTGAAAATTAGTTAGTAAGTGGTAAGAGTTAAGTGGTTAATGAGTAGATGAGAGTATAGGAAGATAATGCAGGACTCAGGACTCAAGTGGCTTGGGTCGAGACTGTTTTATTGTTTTTTTAGGGGAGTTAGGTTGGAAAAAGGCGAAAAAATAGCTTTAGCCTCACCGTTACGGTGGCGGATTATTCTGGAAGCAAGAGCCGAAAGTGGGTATATTTGGAAACTATATGAACAGAAGTTAGGGCTACAGAAAGGAACGAAATGAAGGAAACAAAGCTCTATCAAACCATCACTTCCTCAAGATGGGGCAAAGCCGTACTTGTTGGGCTCGGCACAATCTTTCTTGGCGCCCTTGGCAGCGGTCTTTGGGACGTATTTCTCCGCGATTTCCTGAATCTGTTGGCTTTCTCGTTGCTGAAAGTGATTGGATCCGTCTACTCAGGATATCTCGACAGTCTTCACGCGGACATAGCGGATGGCTGTGTGGACAGGTTTAGCACGTTGCCGCACATGATCATTGTTGTCTTTGTCTGCATGTTCCCTTGGATGGCCATTTGGCAGCTTCGCCGCAAAGCACGATCCTATGAGGCAAAGTACGCTACACCAACACAGCCCCACGACACCAAGACTGCGGACGAAAAGGTTGCTGACACAAAGAAAACCGTGCTAAAGTTTACTATCATCATGTCTATATTTGCCGTTTTTATCACAATTACCTATCTCGTGTATGCCGCGCGAGTTGAATATGCTAGCAGAGGCGCTGTCTATCTCGACCGTTCCATAGACATTATCGCACCACATATTCCGGCCACCGATGTACTTCGTTTCAGAGCAGCGTTTCGGTCCATCAAGACAACTGTTGATTTTCACAAGCTTGATTCAGAGCTTAAGGAGATTGCAGAAAAGGCAAAAGTCGAGTTGCCCAAGTTTCGGAGTCTTGGAAAGTAGCATACTGATGTGACGATAAGTCCAGGCACTACTGAATAGCGAATTGAGAAAGTGCCAGCGGCGTGTTATCTGGAAGCAAGAGGCGAAAGTGGGTATATTTGGAAACTATATAAAGAGAAGTTATGTTGCTATGCGAAATTTTCCACGGAGGTACAAATGTTTGACAACGTGTCGCGAGAGATTCGAAAGCTAGAACGTGGTGTCAAAATTCCGATTGACCTCGAAATCGACGACAACGGGTATTTTGATCGTCGTTGTCCGTCAGGAGAATGTGGTACACACTTCAAGGTAATGTTTGAAGATTGGCGTGACATCGTTCGCGACGACGTTGTTTATTGCCCACTTTGCCGACACGACGCTAAATCGTCAGAATGGAACACAAAAGAGCAGGACCGATACTTCGAGCATGCTAAGATCGCGCACCTCAAAAAACGACTTGGTCGGGCTTTTCGAAGTGACGCCCGCAAATTCAACTCACGACAAAGCAGAAACAGCTTCATACAAATGAATATGTCGTATCGGCCGAATCACATTCCGGTTCCAGTTCTGGCTGAAGCGAGTAAAATAATGACGCAAGAATTCGCTTGCGAAGAATGCAATTGCAGATACTCGTCGATCGGTGCCGCATTTTTCTGCCCTTCATGTGGACAAAACTCCATATTTGATACATTCGCTAATTCTGTCGAAACCGTAAACAAGACAATTGCTGCAATTCCAACCATTCGCGAAGCACTTTTAAGCTCCACCGACGAAAACGTCGCCGAAGATTCGATTCGTCATATTTGCGAGAATGGCCTGGTCAAGATTGTTTCTTCATTTCAGCGGTACGCTGAGATATGCTTCCACAAATTGCCGAACGCCACTCAATACAATGTGCGTCGTAATCTGTTCCAGAGCCTTACGGAGTCTGACAATATTTGGCGTGAAGCGACAGCGACCGGATACACTGACATCCTCAATAACGCGGAATACCAAACATTGACAACATATTTCCAGCAACGTCATCTCTTGGCACATCAAGATGGCATTGTCGACCAGCAATACATCGACCGTGCAAATGATCGTCGCTTCAACGTTGGCCAAAAATTGATCATAACGGACTCAAGTGTTTCCGATCTTGCGGTCATAATCGAGAAGCTATCAAATGGTATCGCGGCGCTGTTGAATAGCGAATTGCAAAATCGCTAGGGGCGTTAATTAGTGAGTAATTGTTGAGATTGCCGCGTCGGCCTTTGGCCTGCTCGCAATGACAAGGGGACGCGGCGGGAGTTCGCAGAGGAGTTAGTAACATTACTACGAATAACATCTAAAAACTTGAATTTTCATGATAGATTTGTTATTCTATTATAAAAGAGACTCAAAGGCATAGCTGAGTAAGAATATGTTATACCCTTAAGGGTAGTAAAAATCCGCGAATAAAACCGTAACTGGTTGTTCTTAAGTTATTTACCCGCTCGCCGTGCTTCGCTCGTCGCAGCAGGCGGATAAACGGGAAAATTCAATCGAGATCAGTATAAATGGAGATTACAGTTTAGTTTGCTCTGTTGAAAAGTTGCAAAAATGGTCATTCTGAACGAAGCAAAGCGAAGTGAAGACTCTATTTCTCGTTGAAGAATCGAGATTCTTCGCTGCGCTCAGAATGACAAATAGTATCTTTTCAACAGAGCAATGTCAGTTATGGATCAGTGAGAGGTTCTGGATATGTGTAGATGTAAAGAATGGATGTTAGTATTTTTGGTGATATTGACAGCATTGACTTCGGCGACGGATGGAAGAGGCTTAAGCGGGATGAGAGATCCGGCTCGGCGTGCTTTGGGGCAAGTTGAAAGTCTTAAAACAGATGAAAAAGGAATGATGGAGGTATATTACGATTATTTGGAAGACGGTATGCTCAAGGGAGGCAAATCTGTTATGCCGGTGCCCGAGGCTGAACTGTCGGTGCTTGAGGCAATGCCTCCATATAACGCATATACATTGATAGATAATGGAGCTTCTGAGAACCGAATTGATTTAGTGTTCGTAGGGGATGGGTATAGAGCGGGTGAAATGGACACTTATCTGGGGCATGTGCAAAATGTTCTTTCTGCCTTTTTCAATGAAGAGCCGCTTGATGTCTATGAGAATTATTTCAATGTTCATGTAGTGGAAGTTGTGAGTAATGAATCTGGTGTTGATGAACCGGACTATGGGATCTATCGGGATACAGCGCTGGATATGGCTTTTAATTGCAACGGTACTCCGCGACTATTGTGTGTAGATTATGGCAAGGCGTGGACGGCTGCGGGAAATGCCCGTGATGTTGACCTGGTTTTGGCGCTTGCAAATACGACTCGTTATGGCGGTGCTGGATACTCAAAGCTAAGCACTCTTTCAGGCGGAAACAGTTTCGCGGTTGAACTGGCACTGCATGAATTTGGTCATTCATTTGCGGAATTGGCGGACGAATACGATTACGGAGAAGGGCCTACTTATACCGGACCAGAGCCGGGTCAGGTTAATGTCAGTATTTATGTCGCTGCAATTCAATTGGCTGGGCAACTGAAATGGTATCGCTGGCTCGATCTTGCCGAAGTTGACACTTTCGAGGGGGCAATGTATTGCGAATTTGGGATTTATCGTCCAACGCAGAACTCACTAATGAGGGCGTTGGGTCGTCCATTCGATCCAGTAAATGTTGAACAATTTATTTTTAGTATCTACGAAGATATATCACCTATCGATGCAGTATCGCCGGTATCAAATGATATTTTGTGGAGCACAATTGATTTCTCGGTGACGGCGCAGATACCAGTAGGCCATACATTAAGTGTAGAATGGCAAATTGACGGAGTACCAATAGCCGGTGCAAATGAACCCAATTTATGTCCTGATAGCTATCTGGCTGATAATACTGTCCAAACACTAACAGCTCGAGTGGTAGATGATGTGCTATTAGTGCGGGATGAGAATAAAAGAGACAACCTTTTGAGCGACGAGCAGGATTGGCTTGTGTGGAAGGGCAGTGCAGATTTTACCGGTGAAGGTTTGGTTAATTTTTTGGACTTGTCCGAGATGCTTTCTTGGTGGCTGTTAAATCATCCTGATTATGATATTGCACCTCCTGGTGGGGATGGGATAGTGAACTTTCAAGACTTCGCTGTGTTCGCCAATCAATTTCAAGTGGATTAGACTGAAGGATGCGAGTTTATTGGATAAGAACCATTATTTATAATTGATTCCCGGGGTGGTGGGACTGTAAGAATTGATGAGTGATTATTGATTATTTGTTGGAATCGCCTTTGGCGATGTTTTTTTAAAGAGATTGCCGCGTCGGCCTTTGGCCTCCTCGCAATGACATGGGGACGTGGGAATGAGGGGTTGTGGTGAGATGTGCTTGATGGGTGGTTGGTAATCGGGTATTATGTTGGGTTATGAGTGATAAATATATATCAGAGCGGGCGCGGTTGGTTGATGCGAGTGGGATTCGTCGGGTTTTTGCATTGGGGGCTTCGCTTGAAGATCCAATTAATTTTTCTATTGGTCAGCCTGAATTTGATGTTCCTGGGTTGATTAAAGATGCGGCGATACAGGCTATTCGAGATGGTGAGAATAAGTATTCTCAGACTGCGGGTACGGCTGAGCTTCGGGAGAAGGTTGGGGGTAAGATAAGCGAGGAGTTTGGGTGGGAGAATCCGGGGGTGTTGGTATCTTGTGGGGTTAGTGGGGGGTTGATGCTGGCTTTTATGACGCTGGTTGATCCGGGGGATGAGGTTATTGTTACGGACCCTTATTTTGTGGCTTATAAGCATATGGTCAATATGGTGGGGGGGCGGTGTGTTTTTGTCGATACTTATCCTGATTTTGGATTGCCGGTTGAT
>SDBT01011607.1_pt1 | contig 14171 bp, 11 predicted proteins | sample 2277101 | NCBI WGS metagenome assembly SDBT01 (sample SAMN10404973, study PRJNA504765) | marine sediment metagenome | isolation source: marine sediment core GS10_PC15, 103 cmbsf | place: Arctic Ocean: Southern Knipovich Ridge | collected 2010 | reverse complement strand
TAATTTAACTTTCGGACAAGATCTTCCGACAAGTGTTTATGCAGACGATGGTACTAATGATGTTGCCTGGGGTGGTTTCTTTAAAGGTAAAATTGATGATATAAAGATGTATAATCGCGTATTGACAGATGCTGAAGTCTTTACTTTGTCTGAATCAACTGTTTCTGTAGAAGAACTATTAGTATTCAATAGAACATTTGAATTGTCACAAAATTATCCTAATCCTTTTAAATCATCTACAACCATTGAATTTACTCAACTGGAAAAGGGTCTTACTACACTTAGAGTGTATAACGCTGTTGGGCAAGAAGTGGCTACCTTAATTTCTGAAGAGCTATTGCCAGGTACTTATCAAACTACTTGGGATGCTGGCAAAATGTCAAGCGGCGTTTATTTTTACCGGCTTTCAGTTAATGGCTTTGAGGAAACGAAGAAACTATTTTTATTAAAATAAGGTAAACACAAATCTTATTATGCCATAACTTGAGCTTGGTTTACGATTATGTAAGGAAGCACTGAATTAAAGTTCCCCTGCTGACAGGGGAACTTTTTTTCTGGTAGAACAAGTTTTTAAATAATTATTATGACAAGAGTACTCGGATGGATAATGGTGGCAGTATTAATTATCGCCAAAGTGGATGCACAGCAAATCAGCCTGTCCCGTATCGATCTGATGCCTGATTTCCCCCAACCCTACCTGATGCGTGACTGGACCAGGGTTGCACAAGGTTACGATTCGCTTGTCTTTGATAAGAACCTGACCGGCCAATATCTGCCATTGGTATTTTTTCGTGGAACAAATGTAAATTATCCCGGCCATTCCAGCTTTGGTTTGCATACTGCCATTGGAACAGCATATCCTAATCAGGGTGAAGGTATTAACATAATTCCTGCAGTTGTTGGGGCCTCTCTGGCCGGGATCGATAAGACAAACCAATATGGACAGAACTGGGTTCTCATGTGCGAGGAGTATTTTAACAAACGGCCTGAAGAAAATATTTATTTAAATCATCCTGTCAGCAGCAGCGGACATGATTGGTGGTACGAAACCATGCCCAATGTGTTTTTCCTTCAGTTAAATTACTTCTACCCATCTCTTGGTGATTACGATTATCAGATTAAAACACTGGCGAACCAGTGGCTGACTGCAACTGTTTCTATGGGTGGCAGTGCTGCACCCTGGGAAGTACCGAACCTGAATTACCGGGCCTGGAAAATGTCAACAATGACTCCGCTCGAAACAGGGGTTAAAGAACCTGAAGCTGCCGGGGCCATTGCCTGGATCCTTTATAATGCTTATACTATCACAGGAGAGAGAAAATACCTGACAGGGGCGGAATGGAACCTTGAGTTTCTGGATACATATCCGGAAAATCCTTCCTATGAACTCCAGCTGCCGTATGGTGTGTATACAGCAGCCAGGTTAAATGCGGAGCTTGGCACAGAATACAATATAGAGAAGATGATAAACTGGTGCTTTGATCGCGGAGAACTTCGTGGATGGGGTGCCATTGTGGGGAAATGGGGAGATTACGATTGTTCCGGTCTGATCGGTGAGGCCAACGATGGTGGCAACGATTATGCGTTTACCATGAATGGCTATGAACAGGCAGGTGCTCTGGTCCCCATGGTAAGATACGATGACCGGTTTGCAACTGCCATTTCAAAATGGGTTCTGAATCTGGCAAACGCCTCCCGCCTCTTCTATCCAAATTATCTGCCTGATGATATGCAGGATAATGAGGATTGGGCCCATGTCTATGATCCGGATTCCTATATTGGTTATGAATCAATTAAAGAACTTAAAAATGGTAAAAGTCCATATGCTACCGGTGACGCAATGACCGGGGGATGGGCATCAACAAACCTGATGCTGTATGGTTCTTCTCATGTCGGAATTTTAGGTGGTATTATCGAGAAAACAAATATTGAAGCCATTCTTCGTCTTGACCTGCTGAAAACCGATTATTACAGGAGTGATGCATATTCAACCTATCTGTATTACAATCCTTATGATATAAGCAAATCCGTCGGGTTAACACTGCCGACCGGTTCCTTTGATATGTACGATGCCATTTCCAATTCAACTATTGCATCCGGAGTTACAGGAGATACAAATTTTACTATTCCTTCCAAAGAGGCCGTGATGCTGGTAATTTTTCCTTCTGGCACATTAATAAGCACAGAAGGAAAGAAGACCTATGCCGGGGATGTTATAATTGATTTCAATAACGGAAACACTATTTCAGATTATCCGCCCAGAATTAAAGCTCTCGAAGCCGAAAAGACAATAATTAAGACCGGTACATCAACCCAGGTTTATTGTACGGCTTCCGATCCCGGGCAGGAAGTACTTACCTATGAATGGACCGTGGAAGGAATAACAATTACCGGTACTGATATTTATCAATTCCTGCCAACTGATTCTCTTGGGATCTTCCAGGTAGAATGCAAAGTCGCTGACCCCGGTATGCAATGGGACACCCTGTCTGCCTGGGTAGAGGTAGTTGAAAAGATAAAGGTTCCCCCGGAAATTCTGAAAATTGAAGCTGATCCGGGTAAAGTCCACCTGTCAGGAACCATTGAACTTACCTGCATTGCTCAGGATGCTAATAATGATTCTCTTACATATAAATGGACAGCTGGTTCAGGGAGTGTAATTGCTAACAATAACCATGCAACTTTCACTGCTCCGGATACGGATGGAAATTACTTCATTCTTTGTACAGTAACAGATACAGACGAAATGACTGATGCCGACAGCACCGGGGTAATGGTACGGGACCTGTCCGTTCTCCCAACCGGGAACCTCATTGCTGGATATCCGCTGAACGGGAATGCACAAGACGTAAGCGGCAACGGATTACATGGAACTCCAAGTGGGGTCTCCTGGGTCAATGACAGGGAAGGGACACCCAATAATGCAGCACAATTCGATGGTACAAATGATTATATCCATGTTCCAAATGATGATTTATTGAATTTCCAGGATGCCTTGTCAATAGCTTGCTGGATAAAGATAGATCAGTACTTTGCACATGAACAACATCCTGTTTCACACGGAAGCTGGCAAAATCGCTACAAAATTTCCATTGGAGATCAGCGTATCCGGTTTACGGTGAAAACATCTGATGCCATAAAGGATCTCGACTCAGAAACGGTTCCATTAGCAAATCAATGGTATCATCTGGCAGTAATATATGATGGTGCCGATATGGAGATATGGCTTGATGGTGAACTGGATGCATTCACTTCACATAGCGGCCTGATAAATAAAACAACATATGACCTGGCATTTGGTCAAAACCTGCCCGGTATAAATGATTTCAATTTTAAAGGAGCACTTGATGCAGTCAGCATTTTCGATTATGGTCTTTCTCCTGCCCAGATAAAGGACCATATGGAAAATGGTATTAACCTGAGTATTCCAGATCCAGAATTAATATCCGGTAAAAGGCTTAGCGTATTTCCAAACCCGGTAACAGGGCCCGACATAAATATCAAAATTTACAACATGCAGCCTGAAGATATTACATTTACACTATATGAATTATCAGGAAAGCTAGCCGGGGTGAAGAAAGATTTCAAAACTGCAGCAGAGGGATCAATCATTACTATGCCTACAGGGATGCTGGAAAACGGAATGTACATACTCTCTGTTACTGGTAATGACTGGACTGTATATAAGCTGATTAATATTATCAGATAACAAAAAATGAATCGGATAAAGCAATATGGATTATTTCTTTTTTTGTTGGGATTTGTATCTTCATGTTCAGGTGGAAGGAAAAACAAGGATTCAGCACTTGAATATTGGTCTTCAAATAATATTGGTGAAATAAACTTTTCACGGGAAATAGTGGAAGCGTGGAATCTTAAGCATCCTGAATTTACCTTAAAATTCCAGCCCGTACCCGAAGGGCAATCATCTGAAGAAATAATTCTGGCTGCAGTAGTCGGAAAGACCACTCCTGACATTTACTCCAGTATGTGGCAGGGTAGTGTTGAGTTTTATGCCAATGCAAATGTTTTGGTTCCACTTGATACTTTAACCGGTTTTGATGATTTCATCCATGATCGCTGTGACTCCTTGACAATCCGGGAGATTACTTCGTCTGATGGTCATATATATCAAATTCCATGGAAAATCAATCCATTTATGACCATTTATAATAAAAAATTCCTTGCTGGATTAAATCTTGATTCACTTCCACAGACTTATTCTGAATATTTAAATGCAGCCGAAAAATTTAAAAAAGATCTTAGCGGAGATGGATATATTGATCAATGGTTCGGCAATACATCAGTAAGGCTGGTCTGGTACCAACGATTATTTAATTTTTACACCTTGTATATCGCAGCATCTGACGGATTGCCGCTAATTAAAAACAACCGGGCTTTTTTTAACAATGAATATGCCATCGAGGTATTCAGGTTCCTGCAAGAGATCTATAAACAAAATTATTTTTCAAAAGAGGATCAATCAGCAGGACAGGATCCGTTTCTCGCCGGTAAAATAGCTACCAAATTCGTGGGGCCCTGGGAGATAGAATATCTGGAAAGATATAAGCCTGAAGGATTTGAATATGATTTTTTTCCAATACCTGTTCCTGATGATCATCAAGGGCCAATTTATACATATTGCGATCCCAAAAGTATTGTTATTTTCAACACCTGTACTGAGCCCCAGTTAGCCTTCGAATTCATTAAAACAATGGTAGATAAGAAGGGAGACCTGTTGTTTCTTGAATCAACAAAGCAATTACCAAGAAGAAAAGGCCTTGACACTATCAAGGCATATGAAAACTTTTTTAATGAAAATCAACGCTTACAGGTGTTTGTCGAACAAGCCAAATACATTAGGGGGATGGATAACTGTGAGGTAATAACTGAAGTCCTGGATATTATAACCCAGGAATATGAAGCTTGTGTCATATATAATATGAAAGAACCCGAAAAAGCAATTGCTGATGCTGAAAAGGCGGTTAACGTCCTCCTGTGTAGTCAAAAGTAATTGTTTATTCTCTCTAGAAGTATCCAAATGAGAATACAGTCAAAGAAATCGATGTTATCCTATTTTCTGGTATCGCCATACCTGATTCATCTGATTCTTTTTGTCTCCTTCCCCGTAATTTTTTCTGTAGTGCTGACATTCCATAAATGGAATATTATATCTGAAATGCAATATGTTGGATTTGACAATTACAGCAGACTTTTCCTGGACCGGTTATTTTGGAAATCCCTGGTTAATACATTGACCTTCCTTATTATCCATATTCCACTCCAAATCATAATAGCATTAGCGCTGGCATATTTTCTGGATCAAAAGATATTATTCAAAGGATTTTTCAGAGCAACTTTCTTTTTACCGGTTATAATCTCCGGAGTTGTTGTTACGATGGTATGGCAGCAATTATATGGATTTGATTCAGGATTAATTAACAAGTTGCTGGTAAGTATCGGGTTGGGGAAGGTTGAATGGCTAACTAACAAAAACATAGCAATGATTTCAATTGCTATAATGGCCACATGGAAAAATGTCGGCTTATATGTGATCCTTTTTTTGGTTGGTTTACAATCAGTGCCGCGAAGATATTATGAGGCTGCTGATGTTGAGGGAGCCAACCAATGGCAGAAATTCAGATATATAACCTTGCCGGCAATAAATCCTACGATTTTCATGGTCACAATTCTCTCTACTATTGGAGGATTTAATTTGTTTATCGAACCATATATTATGACTGGTGGAGGTCCCTTAAACAGTACATTATCGGCCATGCTATATATTTACAAGCAAGCATTTGAGTATTTTCATATGGGTTATTCGGCAACGTTGGGAATAATATTTGCCTTTATTATTATGATGGTTGTTGCCATTCAGAAATATACGATAGAAAAAGATGAATGAGTAGGATGAAACCTTTTAAAATCATAATCTATGTTTTATTAATTGGGGCAGGATTTTCATTTCTGTATCCATTTTACTGGATGATCCTTGCATCATTAACACCTGAAAGCCAAATAGGAGATCTCAATATCCTGCCTTTAAAGATCAGTTTTGAAAATTATCTGCTCATGTTTAGCAAGATCCCAATTTTCAGATCATTACTCAACAGTACCATTGTTGCAGCTAGTTCAACATTTGGCGTTATTGTTTTTGGTTCAATGATAGGCTATGCACTCGCGAAGACAAACTTCAAAGGCAGGAATCTATTATTTTTTATCATCGTCTTTACCATGACCCTGCCTTTTCAAATTACATTGATCCCTAATTATATTTTAATGGTGAAATTCAGATGGGTAGATACATTTGCAGCCCTGATCATACCTGCCTTGAACAGTGCTTTCGCAATCATCATGTTCCGGCAGGTATTCAAAGGAATTCCGGATGATTTAATTGATGCTGCAAGGGTTGACGGATGCGGTGAATTAAGAATAATATTTCAGGTGTTGTGGCCAAACATAATTCCTACAATAATAACTGTGGCTATAATAACATTCATGAATTCATGGAACGATGTATTATGGCCATTGATAGTGATAAGGGACGAAAAACTTATGACGATGCCCCAGTTGGTAACACTATTTGCAGTTGGCGGGCGGGCTGATGCTCAGATGGGGGTAAAACTTGCCTCAGCAGTACTGCTTGCTTTGCCGATTATTATTGCATATTCATTTTTCCAGAAACATTTTATCAGAAGCATGGTTTCCTCCGGATTAAAAGGATAAAATACAAATAAGCTCATATTACAGAAAATGATAACGGTTACAAGAAGCAATATTAAGATTGAAGCTAATCCTGAAAAGGTAATCCCTATATACTTGAAATTCAGGAAAAAAGACAGGATCCGGCGCATTGTGTCTGATGTATTATCCTTGGATGAACAAGCTGTTGAAAAAGCACTTAAGCAGGTTTTAGAGGAGTTTGAAAACAGGCATATCGGATTTAACAAAATTCTATTGAGAAATTATAATACCGTAAAAAAATATATAGCAACCCAGACAAGCTTGTCTCCGTCGAGAAAGCTCTTACTTGGATCATATTTCACCAGTGAATATTCAGTTGAATCTGCGGCTTTGTTTAATCCTTCTATTGTCATGCATCCTGATCAAAACGGACTTAAAGAAGGGGAAGTTCGATTTATCCTAAGTCTGAGGGCAACAGGAGAAGGGCATATATCATCAATGAAATTCATATCGGGTATTTTCTCTGAGGCAGGAGAAATAACTTTAGAGCCTATACCATCAAAATTGGCCCGTGGCTATAAAACAAACAACGGAAAATACCCTAAAGATTTTGTTATAAAAAGGGCAGAATACTATAATGATTTTAATACCTCGGTATTTGAATATTTGCCGGAACATTTTTCGATTAATAAGGCAAAAAAGATAAAAATCAACATTGCAGAGAGCATTCAAAATAATTACCCTGCCACAAAAAAAGCATTGTGTGATATTTTTGATACAAATTATGATATCTCTTTCGATAAAGGAACAGCACTGGGAAGCAGGGTGATTTTTCCTGTATCAGAAGAAGAATTGGGGGGAATGGAAGATGTAAGGTTTGTAGAATTTTCAGATCAGGATAAAACCTCATTTATAGGAACCTATACTGCATTTGATGGAAGAAAAATCGTTCCTAAAATAATAGAGACCGAAGATTTTATTTCTTTCAGTATTCGCTCTCTTTATGGTAATGCTGCACTCGACAAAGGCATGGCTCTATTTCCTGAAAAAATTAATGGTAAGTATGCAATGATCAGCAGGCAGGGAGGCGAAAACATATCAATAATGTATGCTGATGATATTTATTTTTGGGATACCTATAAAACGATTCAGAAACCTGAAAGAGAATGGGAACTAACCCAGCTTGGCAATTGCGGCAGTCCCATTAAAACACCTGCCGGATGGCTGTTGCTTACCCATGGAGTGGGACCCTTGAGAAAATATGTAATAAGCGCTTCCTTACTCGATCTTGGCAATCCTGAAGTTGTTCTGGCAACTTTGGAACAACCCTTGATATACGCGGATACTGACGAACGCAACGGCTATGTGCCAAATGTTGTTTATACCTGTGGGGCCCTGCATCATTATGACAATTTGATTATACCATATGCCATGTCAGATAGTGCAGTAAGTTTTGCAAGGGTTAATATAGTTTCACTGATAGACGAATTATTGAAAAAATAAAATAAATCATGTCCAATGTCAGGCACATATTTTTGTTATTGGTAATTTTCTACGGATGTACCTGTGCTGACAACTCCTCTGACAATTCCTTAATAAACACTTCACATTTAGAACATTTATATCAGGAAATTGATATTAGTGATAATATCCGGTTAGGAACTGTCTGGATATATAGCAATGCGCCTGATTATCCTCTTGTTAACGATGAAGACGAGGGATTCACCTGTGTCGATGATGTTTCACGGGCTCTGGTCTTTTATTGCCGGCAATATAAAAGAAACCCGGTAAAGGAAAACCTTGATAAGATAGAATCATTAACAAGGTTTATAATGTATATGAAGGCAGATAACGGTTATTACTATAATTTCCTGTTTCCGGATAATGGAATTAATGCTGTCCATCTAAATAGCAGGCCAACACCCAATTTTTGGTCCTGGAGGGCTTTTTGGGCCCTGACAGAGGTGAATTTGCTGGACTCTCCTGAGCTAAATAACCTGAGAGTTCAGATAAAACCCTATTTAGAGCAATTATTGGACAACATTGAACAGCTATTTACATCAGAAAGTGATACCATTGAATATGAAGGCATTAGAATTCCATCAGTTATTGAAGCATACGGTGCAGACCAGGTTGCAGTAATCATGATTGGTCTTACCAATTATTATCAAATAAATAATTCACCTGTTATTAAGGATCTTATGCTGAAGTTAGGACATTATTTATTAGCTGCTCAATACGGTGATGAAAATTCATCCCCTTATTATGCTTTTCTTAGTTGGAAAAACATCTGGCACGCATGGGGGAATATGCAAGCCTACGCATTATTGTACGCAGGTCGTATCATTGACAATGTTCAGTTTATTGATGCCGGAATAAACGAGGTGAAATATTTTTATCCTTATTGCATTGAACAAAATTTCATCAGTGAATTCAGACTTGTTAGAAACAATGATTCTTTGCTATTGCATGATTTACATCCCTTCCCACAGATATCCTATGGTATGAGACCAATGATATTCGCCTCACTCGAAGCCCATCTCATTACCGGTGATGAGGCTTATGCCATACTGACCGGTAAACTGGCAATGTGGTATTTTGGGAATAATCCGGCTAAGCAGGTTATGTATGATCATTTAACAGGAAGAGCATATGACGGCATCAACTCTGCCAGTAAAACAAATTATAATTCGGGGGCAGAATCAACCATCGAAGCACTCTTAAGCATTCAGGCAATGGAGTCCAATGCTACTGCAAAACGTATTGTAACAAGATCAGTTAACATATCAGGCGAGGAATACAAAAATCAAAAATGAAAAACTTTCGTTTCGATAAAATAGTCCTTGCACCAAATGATATCGATTTATCCTATTCACCTCTCAGGAAACAACTCGATGTGGAAACCTATGTTCTGGGAGCATTCAACCCGGGAATGACAAGGCTTTCAAATGGGAATCTGATGCTTATGGTACGAATTGCAGAAGCATTAAGAAATCCTGTTAATGATGGTAAAATAAATGCAATCCGTTGGGATGAAAATAAAGGATATGTTCTTGATAATTACAAATTGGATCAGGTTGACTCTTCTGACCCAAGGAAATTTATTCTAAAGAAATTCTTACCAAATCATGTAGTTGCCCTGACATCAATATCATGGCTGCTTCCTGTTGAACTATCCCCGGATGGAGGAAATATCATAACTATTCATTACAATAAAATTATTGCTCCGCAACGAAGTTATCAGGAATATGGGATTGAAGATCCGCGAATTTCCTGTATATCCGGCAAATATTATATGACAACTTGTTCCGTTAGTTCCGAAAGACATTCCACAACCTTATACAGTTCTGATGACGGGATAAATTATGGACTGGAGGGCATAATCCTTGATCACCAAAATAAGGATATGGTATTGTTTGAAGGAACAATTGACAATAAGTTCTTTGCTCTTACCAGACCCTTAGGCAGTTTATATTTCGCAACATCTCCGGATAGCATTTTTAACCCTGGGCCTTCAATTAATCTGGCAGAGTCTCCTGATCTTTTACACTGGAAGCCACTGGATCAACCACTTATCCGGCCGGAAAAGAAATCTGGTCATTTACTGAGATTGGGTGGAGGTGCCCAGCCAATATTAACTGCAGAGGGATGGCTAATGTTGTTTCATGGTGTGGAAAAAAAAGGCGAAGTTGGTATCTACCGAACCTATTGGGCAATATTGGATGAAAATAATCCTGCAAAGATCTTGCACCTTGAAATGAGACAAGCCCTTCTGGAAGCTAATCCTTATCTCACCTCTGAATTAAAAGATATAATATATATTGAAGACGTAGTATTCACAACGGGGATTGTTGCAATGGGAGATGATTTTATTGTCGCATCAGGTGAACTGGACCTTTGTACAAGGATTACCCATATCCCAAAATCGGATTTTGGACTTTATCCTAAATAATTATTGATAACATGGCAGAAATCAGATTTGAAAATGTATCAAAGATCTTTCAAAACAAAGTAAAGGCAGTAAATGATATTAGTCTTGATATAAGAGACAAGGAATTTATGGTTTTGGTTGGTCCCTCGGGATGTGGAAAATCAACCATTTTGAGAATGATTGCAGGACTTGAAGAAATAAGTGAAGGGAACCTGTATATAGATAATAAACTCGTTAACAAACTTCCCCCTAAAGACAGGGATATTGCAATTGTATTCCAGAACTATGCCTTGTATCCTCATATGACAGCCTATGAAAATCTTGCATTCGGACTCAAAATCAAAAGAATGGATAAGAAGTCTATTCAGGCACGAGTTATGAAAGCAGCAAGCATTTTAGAAATTGAAGAACTTCTTGACAGAAAACCAAAAGCAATGTCAGGCGGACAAAATCAACGGGTTGCAATAGGCAGGGCCATAGTCCGCGATCCCAAAGTATTTCTGTTTGACGAACCACTGAGTAATTTAGATGCAAATCTAAGGGTCCAGATGCGAATTGAAATCGCAAAACTTCATAAAAGACTTAATGCAACTGTTGTTTATGTTACGCACGACCAGGTTGAAGCCATGACACTTGGTGACAGGATAGTTATATTGGATAAGGGCAAAATTCAGCAAATTGATACTCCAACCAATCTATATGCAAATCCAGTTAATTTATTTGTAGCAGGTTTTATCGGGACTCCCCCAATGAACTTTATAGAAGGCAGGGTGGTAAATAGTAATAATGGATTACTTTTTATGAATAATTCTCAAACATTTCAGGTAAATCTTCCGTCAGATCATCCGTTAAAAGCTTACGATGAAAAAGAAGTTATACTTGGAATACGATCAGAAGATATTTATAATCGGATTAATGCAAGTGAAAAAGGTTTCGCTGTTTTAAATTGCAAAATTAACTTTGTTGAAAAACTCGGACATGAAATATATGCGTACATTCAATTACAGGACCAACAAATAATTTCCAGGCTTAAACCTGATGCTGAAATAATTGAAGATAGTCTGATCAATCTTTATTTTGATATTGCTAAAATGTATTTCTTTGATAAGTTGACAGGTGCTAATATTCAGGATATCCGTCTCTGATCCATTTCTCGATCAATTTAATGTTGCAATCCGAAAGTTGCTGATTGGTAGGCATAGCAGCATATCCCTGTGCATAATTAATGGATCCCATTAATTTACCATTCTGGCTCAATGCCACCAGGTCAGCATAATTCCCTATTAAAATGCCGCCGCCCGGATTACTTACACTATGACACCCTGTACAATATGTTTGCATCATGGGCCAGATTGTTCCGGCAAAGGTAACATTAGTGGTATCACAGCCATCATTACAGGAATTGTTTTTTGCTCCCTGCAGGATCCATTTTTTGATAAGTGCAATCTGATCATTATCAAGCGGAGTCAGGGTGGAGGGAGGCATAATGTCGTCTTCGTCATCAGTGAGTGTTTCAAAGAATTCACTGTCATCCGGATCACCTGGCTTGATTTTTCCGGTTTTTATGATGGAGGCATAGTCCGTCAGTATTATGCCATCTCTATGCGAAGCTGCATCATGGCAATCCGTTGTGGCACAAGAGGATACTATGAGAGGAAGAATGGTATTCTGGAAATATACCGTATCCGGGTCGCATGTGGAGACAAAATCATCGTCCGGTATGCTGTCTCCGGGTGTAATACTGTCCACATTGAGACTATCAATCCAAACAGAAATCCTTTCAATCATGCAACTATCTAATTGCCTTCCCGGGGGCATGGGAGAAAATCCTTCTTCATTTCTGATAGTGCCCAGTAGAGATCCGTCAGCAACAGATTTTAACAACATGTCATAGTCTGAATAATCGTACCCGCCTGCAGGTGAGGTGCTGTTATGGCAACCTATACAGTTGTCCTGTAAAATAAGAAGAATTGTACCTTCATAGGATACGTCCTGCAGATTGCAATTATTTAAGATCGCATCCTCCACTCCAGGATATGGAGCAAAATGTTCTTTTGTACAAAGATTAAAGATGAACAGGGATAAGAATAAAGCAGGCAGGAGTAAGAATCTGAAAATTTTCATAAGAACTGAATTAATTCAAATCAGAATAGCGGATTTTCCTAATATACGTGAGTTACCAATTGGGGATTATGCTCACATTGGACTATTCTGTCTATATATAACCAGTCTTAATAATGGCCATTATTCATTAGGGTAACCAGAGACCTTTCCTGTCATTTCTGTTATGTCAATCCTTATGACTATAGTCTGGGTGACACGCCCGGGACTGAACTCAAAAGGACCTTTTGTGGTGTATTGATTCATAATGATATGCATGGCGGGGATCTTTTCCTTGTCATCCTCAATCAAGGTAGCCTTTCCGAACCCTGTGACAGAGCGGTATTTCATGGTCCAGTCATCGCAGGCAACAGGACCCGTGCTTAGCCGGTTCCCGGTATAGACCATGAAGCATACATCAGGATTCTTGCGCAGGATATCAATTTTTCGTCCCTCGATGGCAGCATGCAGGTAAATATTATCATCCATGAACCCGTAATTCATTGCAACCATGTAGGGTTTTCCATCATCCACCATGGCTACATGGCAGACGAGGCCTTTTTTAAGGATCTCACGGATCCCTTCCGAATCTTTGATTTCCTTATCGTCTCTTCTTACTGTATTGCCCATTTTGTTTGTTTTTCAGTTGTCACTTGCCTTTCCGGCCAGGAATACAATGATGATGATCCGCCTGGCTGTTGGTGTCATGATTATTGAAATTGGTGCAACCGGATCCCTAAAATATGAACTTCTTCCGGTATTTCAGTCTTAATTTGTATTATCTGATTTTGTGCTTAGATTTGAACAAATTTTCACTAAAAACCCTGTTATGAGAAATATCACATTGACCCTCATGGTGATCCTTCTGGTATTGTCATCCTGTAGTGGCCTGAAAGTTACACAGCATTATGATGAGGAGATCGATTTGACACAGCCTAAGAGTTTTTTTATCATGCCTCCGGATCCTTTCATTGACCTCCATGTCAACCGGTATGATAAGGAATCGCTGCTCCGTTCGATAGCTGATGAAATGAAAGCCAGGGGTTATAAACAGAATGAGGCAACAGGGGATCTCGTGGTGAACATGTCCCTGATCATGAATGACAAGACCGGTTTTACCAATTACAATAGCTATTATCACCTGAGCGGATACAGGTTTGTTTATACATGGGGGTATGGATATGCCGGTGGTTATTACCAGTATACCATAAAAAAGGGTACTTTGATCATCGATGTCTTTGATAACCGGTCAAAAAAACTGGCCTGGCAGGTAATTGGGAATGGATCAGTTGAAGAGGACGAGATAAAAAGATCAAAAAACATTCCCCATGTCATTCAGAAGATGTTCTACAAATATCCGGTGAAAAAGAAATAATACCTAACTTCAGGTGAACCTTTACAGGTACCATTTCCGAATGACATGATCCGGTTATTGCTATGGATAGTTTTAGTT
>SDBT01011606.1_pt1 | contig 14172 bp, 16 predicted proteins | sample 2277101 | NCBI WGS metagenome assembly SDBT01 (sample SAMN10404973, study PRJNA504765) | marine sediment metagenome | isolation source: marine sediment core GS10_PC15, 103 cmbsf | place: Arctic Ocean: Southern Knipovich Ridge | collected 2010 | reverse complement strand
CTTCCTTATCAAGGGTTCTTACAGAGAGACCGTTAGGTAACTCAAACTGTATGTTCAGGTTCCTCCCAATAATCAGATTGCATATCTCCATGATGCGATGTTTATTAAGTGTAATATTATCGTCCATAAATGAGAAGTGGCGATGGTTGTAGTTGTTATAAAGGTACTCAATTTCATTAACCACATTTTCGGGTGACCTACAACGCCACGTAGGTCCCATAACAGTGAACATCGAACAGAAGTTGCAACGGTTAGGACAGCTTCTACTTGTTATAATAGGAATTGACGTGTTAATAGGTAGCTTCTTGGGATTGTGCCAATGAGAGGTATCTTGGTAATAATCTTCCAGGTTAACTAAGTCATAGGCAGGTATGGGAATAGCGTCTAGGTTATGTATGAAGGTTGTCTTTTGATTGACCTCAATTCGTCCGTTACTACGGTATGCAAGTCCGTCTATCTTGCCAATGTCATAGCCTTTCGTTAATTGTATTATCGCCGTTTCTCCCTCACCTAAAACAACGTAGTCTATAGACGGGCAATTGGTTAAGATTTCATCAGGGTACGCAGTAGGATGAACTCCACCAATGACCACCTTACACTCTTCTGACCATTCTTTGACATTCTTTGAGAGGTCTAACAGTGCGGGGAATTGACCACAGAACAAGCAACCTATACCTACAAGCATCGGTTGAAAACTACGAACACGCTTAGCTAGCACTTCATCATAGGGACCTTTAACGACGTTCATATCAAGAATTTCTACATCCTCACCTACACACTCAAGCACTGCAGCCAAGTACAGCAAGCTGGATGGCATGTAGTAGTCTTTATTAGCTATGAGTTCAGGTGTTGGTGGATTAACTAAAAGTGTTCTCATTTCCTCACCTCAAAAAACTCTTTCGACTCATACAACCCCTTAATAGTCGATATACTCTCTGCAGATAGGCTACCCATACAGCTACTCTTAACATTCTCTTCAACTTCCCAACACTTCACCATGCCGGGTATTATTGTGGAGATACCATCGTACGATAAGCAAAACCTCAAGGCCAATTGGGCAGAAGTACAATTCTCGACATTGCAAAGGGAAGTAAATAGTCTGGTTGACTCAGCCCAACGTCTTAGCTGCTTCTTAGACCAATTTAGACGATGATCACCAGAAGCAAACTCTGTGGTATCTGAATACATGCCTGTTAGAAAACCAAAGACGAAAGGAGTTCTGGCAATGATGCCTATGTCTTCCTTAATCGCTGAATCAAGAAAGCCGCTCTCAAGAAGCCTATGATCAATTAGGTTGAAGTTTGCTTGAATACAATCAAAGATATTCATAGCACTCAAACCATCACCAGGCGACCGAATCGAAGCTCCTATATATCTAACTTTGCCTTGCTTCTTCAAGCCCTCAAGTGTCTCAATGACTTTGTCATTGGTTAACATATTAGCAGGTGGACTATGTAACTGATACAAGTCGATGTAGTCAGTGTGAAGTCTCCTGAGACTTGCCTCAATGCCTTGCTTAATGTGTTTAGCCGAGAAGTCTTGAGGCATCCCAGGCCCTTTATGTGGCAGACAACCAACCTTAGTCGCAATGATTACTTTATCCCTTATCAACGCTTCACCGATAAGCTTTTCACTATGACCGCTACCATACGAGTCGGAGGTGTCATAGAAGTTAACGCCATTATCAAAGGCACACTGTAGTGCCCTTACAGACTCGTTGTCGTCTGTCGGACCATAAGAACTACCACTTATGCCCCAAGCTCCAAAGCCTATTTCTGATACCATAAGCTCAGTCTTACCAAGTCTTCTGTACTTCATCTTAACTTACTTCCTATCCGTATATCTTTAGGTGATCTCTCATACGTATCACAAAACCACTTTACTGTCTTTTTAAGTCCGTCTTTGAAAGGTGTGTACACAAAATTTGACAACCGAGTGAACTTGGTGTTGTCTGTACTTTTCCTAAAAATACCCACAGATTGTGGTGCATCAAAGTCTATGCGTCTTTTGTCGATACTTAACGCATCAGCAATCATGTAGGCTATCTCTCTAATAGAGTGTTCTTCAGTACTACCTATGTTCAAGATTTGAGCGTCGTCGTAGTTATCAAGACACCACATAAAGACTTTAGCAATGTCTGCTGAGTAAGTGTACTCTCTTAGAGGCATGCCATCGCCTCGAATGTTTATCTTTGCATCTTCCTGTCTGCATTCATAAAAGCGTCTAATTAGCGCAGGGACTAGTGGAGCATCTTCATAGTTGAAGTTGTCACCCTCACCAAACATTCCGTTTGGCACGAGACCAATCACGTTGAGTCCGTATTCAGACCGGTATGCCCTAATAGAGGGCTCAATTAGCCTCTTAGCGAAGGAAGAGCCATAGTTCGACTCATGTGGACTGCCATCATGAATGTACTCCTCCTTAATTGGGATTGGAGCGTCGGTTGAATACATTCCGCTGGTAAGAGTCATGACTACCTTCTCCACCCCAAAAATACGTGCTGCTTCTAGAATGTAGAGATTCATTAGTACATTGTCGCGTAGCATGGTAGCGGGATGTTTAGAACTTAAGCTAATACTTCCGCTTAGCGCTGCCAGGTGAATAATAGCATCCGGTTTGCAACTCCGTAGATACTCAAAGGTCTCATCTCTATTAGTCAAATTACAGTCCCTGGAGCCTATAAAGACGAATTCTCTTTTAGGGTAGTGGTCTTGTATGGACCTGATAGCACTGCCAACTAAAGCAGTACCGCCCGTCACCAAAACCTTTTTATACATCCCTTATAACCCCCTTAACAACCTGTCTAATTGACATAATATCTAAGCCTAACTTCTTTCTAATGTCATCCAAAGTCCCGTAATATGAGATGTACTCGTCTGGTAAGCCATGGTATGACACAGACAGGTTAGGAATCCCACAAATTGCCTCATACAGTCCAAAAGCGTCGTGTACGACTAGAATCTTTGTATCCCTAAACTCCTTGATTAGTTCCTTATCAATGGGCTTGATTGTGTGGAAGTAGATTAGATTGACATCCAAATCGTGGCAAGCTTCCATGACATTGCTTAGTATAGGCCCAGCGGTCATTACTGTCACATTTGAACCTATACTCTTCAAAACTACACCCTTACCAAACTTAACGTCCATATTAACACTGTGAGGGTAATCCGACAACCTAAAGTAGGTAGTTTTTCCATTATTGTACTGACTCCGAATTAGTGTATCTACTTCTTTTCTTGAACCCGGCTGAACAACCTCCATATGTGGTAGTAGTCTTAAAATTGCCAGGTCGGTATGACAATGATGCGTTGCACCATCCCAAGCATAATCGAAGGACGCGCCGCAGGATACAATGTTCCCACCAAACTGGTTGTAACACATGTCCAGTTTGATTTGTTCAAGACTCCTCTCAGTAATGAATGGAGCAATGGTATGAACAAAGGGAAAGAAACCTAATGAGCTCAAACCAGCAGTAGTGCTTATTAACGTGTTCTCACAAATACCCATATTGTAGAACCTGTCTGGATACTTCTTCTTGAAGTCATTAAACAGATAGACACTAACGTCGCCCAGTATCATGACTATTCTATCGTCATGTTCAGCCAGGTCCATAGTGGTATCTCTAAATTGCTTTCTCATCAAGCTCCCCCATTAGTATCTTGAGTTCGGCAGTGCTAGGCGATTTTCTATGCCATTCGTATTGGTTGTTAATCAAGGTTTGACAGCCAAAGCCCTTCTTAGTGTTAGCTACAATGACTCTTATTATCACACCCTGCTTCTTTATTTCCCCGCTTAAAGCATTTATGCTGTGGCCGTTAACTTCTACAACCTCGCAACCAAATGCTTTGAACCGCTCAGCTGGATTGCATATTTGTAAGCCTCTCGAGTGAGACATATTATTATCATAAATGACTGTTAAGTTGTCTAAGCTTAAGTTAGTAGCGACCATGATTGCCTCCCATACAGAGCCTTCATTGGACTCGCCATCACCAATCAAGACATACACTCGTCTATTACTTCCTCTAATTTTGAGGCCTAATGCTATACCCACTGCAATACCAATCCCATGACTAAGAGCACCAGTAGAGGCTTCGATTCCGGGTATCTTAAGCCTGTCAGCGTGGCAACCAAAGTTCGACATAAATGCACCAAACGAGTTTATCTCTTCTACCTTAAAGTATCCAAATCTGGCAAGTATGCAGTAGAGTGCGAGGGCTGCATGCCCTTTACTCAAAATAAAGATATCTCGCTCGTTCCAAGTTGGATTAGACGGTCTATGATTGATATCTCTATAAATGGCATATAAGATTTCGACGACGGAGAAACACGTAGGTATGTGTCCATGGCCACTCATCTCCGAGATTCTGAGTATATCTCTTCTAACGTCTTTGCAAACGGATTTCATTTGTATCTCCTACATCTATATTGATAATTTAATCAGAACACTGCTGCTATACCTTCGTAGTGGCCTAAATATCTTTAAGAATGGCGTATCCAGTCTTGCCAGGAAGTCACCACTTATTACCTTTGCTCTGCGGCTAAACGTAAACATGAATACAAGTGAGCTTAGAAGCGGAAGGAGTCCAAATTCGCAATACTCTACCGAGCTAAAGTAACTCCCCAACTTCCGTATGTTGGAGTAAGATAGTGGCCACTCATTCGATGTTCTAATATTAGGAGTCACTCGTCGCCAGACATTCAAAAGTGGATTATGTGCTAACGGCTCAACGAATACTGCCCTACCGTGTGGCTTCAATACATTAGCAATACTACCCGCTGCTTTGTCACAATTAAGATGATGGAGTATGAGTTCACCCACCACAAAGTCAAAGGTCTTATTTATATGGTAAAGTTCATTCGCATCCATTTGTAGTACTACTATCTGCTCAGCGAATTCCTCACACTTCTTCTGTGTCATCTTAACCGCCTCTAATGATACGTCTATAGCCGATACGTATGCACCATTACCAGCAAGAGTAGCTGTAAGCTCACCACTACCACATCCCAATTCTAAAATTCTTTTCTCTTTGATGTCACCCAAGGCCTCTAACATCTTCGCCCTATGGTTCAACCCAGAAGGGTAAGACACCTCTGAGCATCTCTCAAGCCAACTCCTTGATGTATGCCGCTTCCCATGTAGGTAGTAGTCGTCATGGAATTTAGTTTCTTCTGTGACAGTGTTTTCTTTATTCATACCTATTTCACGTCCAGAAACTTAACTAGTACAGAGTAAGGACTCGATGAAGCTATCGTAGTAAAGATAATGACGCCGTTGTAAGGTTTATCAGAAACGTTTAAGGACCAATGTCTAAGTGCTGAAGGTTCTGCAATCCAATCTGTAGCATCAATATCCCAAATCCCAGCTATACACTTCTTGTAATAAGCATGATTAGCACTGGGCCAATTCGTCCAAAAGCAATACAATGTTCCATCATCGTCAACTGAAAGCAATGATTGTCTAGCTCTGCCTGCATCTATGCCAGCCGCTTCAATAAGTACGGGTGTTTCCCAACCCGTACTAGCTGACCTCCTTATGTAATAAGTATCTAGTAGAGAGGGGGAGGGATCTGCATGCCGCAGTGAATAGATTAAATGCACGTCGTTTCCGTATGCTACCACAGAGTGACTAGCACTTACAACTGCGTCTGACACAACGACAGTCTCTTCTGCCTCCCAAGAACTTCCATTCCACAGTCGCCCTTTCGTGTTCTTTTCACCTGGGTCTACAGAATAAAAGCCGTCAGTCTGAGCTATGGCATAAACCATACCCCCGTCAAGTGCAGTAAGCATACACCACACTTTTGGATTGCTTGTACAAATAAAGACAGAGTCAGAGAATTGATACGGTGAAGTAAATAGGGTGGCTTCATTTGTCCATACACCGTTTTTTGTTGATGATTTAGCTAGCCATGCATGTGCTTTACCTGCCTCTCTTACTCCGTGGGAAACCCAGGGGTACCCATTGGAGTCTACGATAATGTGTGGGTCGCTGGTGTACTGTGTACCAGTTATTTCTTTTACTGTTTGCTCAGCCTGGAGCCAAGTAATTGTCCCATCTGAGTTTGGCTGTCCCATTCTATAGTAGACATCTCCACCTATAGTCCAAACAGGAGAATAGACATAGTGTATGTAAGTTCCATCAAATACCACTGAGAAGTTCGGCCCAAGGCTTGAAGCCCTAATAGCAGTGAATGTATTCCACTTAACTCCATCAGGGCTGGAGACAAAACCCATACTAGTGCCGTCACTATAGAAGCACCAGTACCTAGTAGCAGCGAAGAACGTGTATCTTTGATAAGGGGCACCTTGTGTCCACGAATCACCAGCAGTTGAAGCTCCCACAACGTGCATAGCATCTTCGGTTGTAAGTTTAGTTTCTGGACTATTTATAAGGTAGACAACTGCATTGCCCCTTCTATATACCTCTATAGCGTTGGTTAAAGTAGGCAAGGGCTCAAAAGCTCTCAAAGCAGGGCATGACCCTATAACCATCTTACTGTATTTAGTATTCCACGAAGTTAGAAACAGATAATGCTCTTCAACATATCTACTATCAACCCTTTCAAGGTCGCCTAAGTAGCCCATCAAAAGTGCACCACCATTGTAGTCGGCATGTATAGGCAATCTGTTGTTTTCCACCAACCACTTAGCACAGCTTACATCATCAGTGTTGAACACACCCAATACTCCTTCTTCTTCGCCACCCAAAGCCATGTTGTATGGCATGTCTACTCTGGACACTATTCTGTTGCTTGTTAAGTTGAACACTAGTCCAGAAGTAAAAACAAAATAGGCTAGAAGTAATACACAAGCTGCTATTAACGCTTTCTTCGGCATTCTATCCTCACCTTGACATAGTTCGTTGCCTTGCTTACATCTGCAAGGACTTCCTCAACTCCAATAATCAACACAGGTGCGAGAAAGAACAAAGCTGTGTGATAAAATCGGCTTGCGTTTATGATTGTAGAGAACAGTGGTAGGAATAAACACAGGCCCAGCAGACCAAAACTCGCTATTACGCAAGACACAAAGTCTGCCGTAAACTTATAACGTCTGTACCTGAGTAAGAGATAGAAGCCACCTAAAGCTATGAAGAACTGTACAGCATACTGTACGATTCTAAATCCTTTACCACCCACTGTTGCACCCCCAAAATCGAGGCCAATGGCTGTTTGGATCAGCGGCTCTTGTCTGGATAGGTATGTAAGCTCTTTTGGCAACATAGGCTCGTCTACTTCAGGCTCGGTTATCTCGGGCTCGGTTATCTCGGGCTCGGTTATCTCGGGCTCGTCCACTTCAGGCTCATCTGTGCCAGAAAAGTACCCAATTAGTAATGTCACTTCTGTTTTTACGCACTTCCCTACATGTACATAAGAGTTCCATATTACACCATCGGACACATTGCTGAACCAGAGAAAGGTGAATGCAAAAACAACGGCAATAATTAGACCAGAGTACTTAAAGGGCAGGTGTCTTCCCTTCAGACATCCTACCCACTTGTGGCCTACAAACATGATTGGTAAACTAAAGATGAGATAAATCACTGCTAAAATGCCCACAGTGTAGTGACACAAGCTTGCTAAGACAACTACCCCAGTAATACTTAGAGCCTTTTGCCAACTCTTAAAGTTAAGCGTTGTTAGCAGCACCAGTATAGCAAAGAATACCTCAGCAATCATGGACTTTACTATACCTACAATCTCTACGAAAAATACGGGTGTGACTGCAAAGAACAGTGCAGCAAAGTAGGCCCGCTTTGCTCCTACCATCCTTTTATAAGCAAAGTATAAAATGACGGGTACGCAGGCAAACATAGCGGGATATACAGCTTTGAACTGCCAAACAGGGCTGATTCCTAGTTTTGCTAACAGTGGTGATAAACCACCCAGAACTACTGAGGTATTATTCACATTAAGATATTCTAGATCCCAACCCCCTGCAATTGCTTTGTTTGCCACAAAGAGCTCACCATGAATGTCGGCTCCAACGATGTAGTTTCCCAACATACTCGTTTGCCACAGTAAGGCAAGTGCTATTCCAAATATATAGATTGGATATTCCCTCTTACCTATTTTATTCACAGCAATCAAAGCACTAATAGCAACTACCGCACCAATGACCATGTAAGAGGTCGATGCGTACTGGTAGTAAGAACCTAGCGCAGTGGCAACTATTAAAGCTAAAACACTAATAAGCGCTGTTTTCATCTCTCTTCAAACCCTGCCTGAATACTTTCCTTGATACAGTATGCCTGATCATCTAATAGCTTGTAATCTGTGAGGAATATTCTGGCAAACGACTTCCACTTAGAGCCATCTAACCACTTTACCTTTAACCAAAATCTGTCCTGAACGTAATAGCCGAACATGAACACCCTATGATGTAGTACTGTAATTAGTGAGGTAGCAAATAAGCTTCCAGTAAATGCGTAGGTGATGACAGCTAAAATTGCCACTCCCATAATACGCCACACAACAGACTTTGTTAGCGACCTTTTATGGCTTTCTTTGAATGTAGGATACGACCAAAGTTTCATAGCTCTGCAACACTCTCTACTTTACAAACCTTATTCTAAGTTGTTCAAGTATCTGATGTAACCCATGACTAATTGCCACAATATCCCGATGTTTTAATTCTCCACCTAATGTGCTCTGATTGATAAACTCTAAACATTCGTGAATGAAAGTATCGCTTAAATCACTAGAACTCTGACTGACATCTAACCAAATATGTCGGACATTTTTATCTTTCAGGAACATACCGTAGCATTTCTGCTTTTGTAACTCGGTGGTGATTGCCTCGCCGTGCTTTATTAAACAAATTAGTTCGTATAGCTTTATTTGCCTTGGTATCTTAATTTCGTGTTTCACTATAGTCTCTCCCCAAGTAACTTCCTAATGTAATTAGCTCCAACTTCGGAAGACTTGCCAAAGTTGAATACGTATTCGCTCCGTAACTCAACCAGTCTATCTTTCCAGGCCTCTTGCTCGCCTAACATTTCCCTGATTACGATGCCAATGTTTTTTACATCACCGGGTTTAACGATAACACCTACTTCACTTCTTAGATAAGATTCTACAGGCTCTGTCCCCAGTTCCTTATACTTCGAGTTTCTCACTTTAGGAGGAGTATCTCGGTTTTATCATTTCTTCTTACTTGCCTCCAATGCCTCCAATTTCTCTAGGATTGTCTTGTTGGTTCCCTTGAGTATTTCTATGTCCTTTCTAAGTAGATTGTCATGTCGGTAGAATTGCTCGTTGAAGACACTATAGTAACTAGGTAAGGCGAATTTGTACAGCACTACAAAAGTGATTAAAAGTAACACAACTACAACGGCCAAGAACATCCAGAGTTGTACTCTTATTCCCCAACCAACAAACCATGAAGACAGTGTAGTATTGTACGCTGTTATTGCTATCAGAAACAAGTTTATTGCGCTAACAAACATAGCGAGCTGCCCTGCTGTGTGTGTAAACATGCCCCACTGCTTACCTATGTTGTGTTGCTTAAGTAACTTCACTGTCTAATTACCTCCTCAAAGACATTGATGTGTTTTTCTATCCACTTTTTAATAGAGTAGTCATCAATGAACCTGCGACGGCCCTCTTCCATTAGCTCAATCTCACTCGGCTTAAGCACCTTAAACTGTCTTATGGCACCTGCTAAAGAGAGAGGGTCTTCAGACTCAAACAAAAGTCCCAGGTTGTACTTCTTTACCATTTCGCCCAACGTGTTAGCATTACTCGATATTACTGGTAGTCTGTACTTCGTTGCCTCCCAAAGCATGCTTGAAGTGGACTTGAATATCTTAGTGTATGAAAGTATAAGAGCATCTGCAGAGGAGAAGAACAAAGGCTTCTCATCTTCTCTTATGTAGTAGTTAAATATTGCCGTTCTGTCTTCCACACTATGCTCTTTTGTAATTCCTTTTGGGTCAGGACCCAGGCTAAAAGCCTGTGTTCCTGCATGGACTAAAAACGTCTCTGGTACATACCTCAATGCACTAACAACAGTCCGTATATCCTTTCCCGAATTTGGCGCACCAAACGAAAGCAGTATCAACCTGTCTTGAGGCAGACCCAGCTTCTCCCTAGACACAGACTTAGATAAGGGTGTGTAACCATTAAACGTCCCTAAAGGTATGCATGTAACCCTGCCAGCAAAGATACCCTTTTGATAGCTGTTATAGCCCCGCTTAGCTTCCTTGTTCTGAACCGTGAACATGAACTTGCTCCGACGTAGACTCACCTTGTAGACAAGCCTCCAAAATCTGCTATTCATTAAACGCTGCGCTGCAACGTAAAGATATATAAAAGGATTCTTACGGAGCCTGAGCATTGACGGTCTAGGAATAAAGAGATTTGCCCCTGTTAGTGACACAACCCACCTGCGACCACTAAAGAGAACACTTAGTATGTGCGATATGGGTAGGAATGGCTCACCATCTCTTAGATAGATTACGTCATATCCAAGCTTGCGATACAAGCTCAATGCCTTTGTTAACGTCAGCATTGTCTCAGCTACCATTAGAAGCCAGCGACATAAGGTGTTGCGTCTTAACCACTGCAATAAATGCCAATCGTCGTGAATCACCTGGTATTGGTGAACAGCCGTTTCAGGCTTGTTAGTTACACCACAAAAAGTAACCAACGCAACCTCTATACCGGCTTTTGCCAACATCTCTGGCTCGGTGGCAGCTGCATATGGGTGATGCCCTGAATAGTGGCTAAAGGGACAAACATAAAGAATTTTCAATCGCTTACTCCTAACGCATGATACTCTATACCTTTGATGTCTTTAAGAACTCGCCAGCAATCAAATACTACTGGTTTGTGCATATAGTCTATGAATGTTTGAGCACTCAGCTCTCTAAACTCGTCCCAAGGCGTAGCAATGATTGCCAAGCTGCTATTGTGCAGACACTCAAGTACACCAGAGTGATACTCAACCTTGTCACCTAAGACTCTCTGCGCGTTCTTCATTCCCAGAGGGTCGTAAACCTTAACCCTGAGCCCCATGTCTGCCAACACTCCTGCAATTCCAATCGCAGCAGACTCCTCGGTTACGCACGTATCAGGTTTATAGGTCAAACCGAGAATGCCTACTGTGTCACCTTTTAGCAGTTCCAAAGCACGTTTGACAACGTTGATATTATGTAGTTGGTTGAATCTATCATTGGCTTCGACCGTCGAACAGTTGAGTCCCAGCTCTTTTGTCAACTCCAAGAACGCTCTGCCATCACGGGGAAAACATGGGCCGCCAAAGCTTAGTCCTCCACTAAAGTATTTACTTCCAATGCGGCTGTCCAAGCCTATAAACTTGGTAACATCATTTGCATTTCCAGATGGACCCTTTTCACATACCTCTGATAACATATTAGCGAGTCCGATTTTCATTGTAACAGATACGTTGAGTGCTAATTTTGCAGTCTCGGCGTTCCATAAAGACATTCTACAAATTGGCAAATCGACTTTGTGTAGCGTTCTGTGAAACGCTTCTAACAGGTCACCCGATTCTTTAGTTTCCTCACCAATGAGTACGCTATCACAGTACTCCATGTCACGTAGGACGCTCCCAAGAGCAATGAATTCGGGATTATAACAGAGTGCTGCTTTAGGAAGCAGAGGCTTAAACTCTTTCTCGCATGAGCCAGGCATGACGGTGCTTGTGACTGCAACTACGCCTTCATACTCTCGTAGATGCTCTAAAGCGCTAACCACATAAGCGTTGTTGAAACGTCCGTCTAGCAGTGAAGGTGTTGGAACAATCATAAAGACAATCTCAGAATCTATTACGTCGTCGAAGTCGGTTGTGAATGTGACGTGTTGTTGAGACAGCAAGGATTCGAGGTCGGTCTCCTCGATTGGACATTTACCGTCCCGTAGCTGCCTTACTATATCTTTACTGATATCAAGCCCAACAACCTCGTGTCCCTTGCTAGCAAAGAATGCTGCCATTGGAAGTCCAAGCTTACCTAGCCCCATAACTGATACCCTCATCTTAATAACCTCGCTGATAAGATTTTCGTGTCTTTTCAAGACCTATCCGGCGTCTGTAATTATCTATGCAACTTTGATGGTAATAAATATAAGCATATGTCTCAATCTCGCCTTGATTGTTAAACCTCTGTTGTTCTTCTTCAACAGCATCGCCTGTCTGAAGCTGCTTCAACGTTACGGGCTTGCCACAGTGCCGGCCTAAAAAGGTGAGGTTTGGAAAGTCATGTATACTTATAGGATAAGTACGCTCCTGTAAAATTTCTCTAGAACTTCTACGTCTGCTCATTTAGATTCCCTCCAATTCATTAAGGTGTTCTTCAGCCCACTCATAGACTTCCTTTAAGCCCTCTTCCAGCGTGATCTTGGGTCTCCACTTTAAGACCTGCTCGACTAAGGTCAAATCTGCGTTACGGCCTCTAACACCTTGTGGCTTAGATAAATCATGCTCCGGAACTATTCCCTTTCCGGAGATGGTGATGATTAGGCTCGCTAAATCATCAACGGATATTAGTCTATCGCTTCCGATGTTAATTGCATTCCTGTAGTCACTATCCATCAATCTTAAGACTGCCACGATGCAATCATCAATGTGGAGGTAGCTTCTCGTTGCCTTTCCATCTCCCCAAAGTTCAAATGGAGGGTTGGGATGTCTAATTGCCTTCATTATGAGATGACAAGGTGCTTTTCCTTTTTGTTTGTCGAAGGCAGTGAACACAGAACCATAAACGTTATGGAAACGAGCCATTCGAATGTTCATCCCGTAATCCTTCTGGTGTGCCTCGACTAACTTCTCAGTAAACAACTTTTCCCAACCATAGTACTGATCTGGTTGGGCAGGAAGCGCATCAGACTCCTTCAAAGCGACAACCTCGGCTTCTAACTGTTCGTATTCCGGATACACACAGGCACTCGAACTATAGAAGTAATGTGGAGTCTCGTGCTTGTGAGCTGCCCTAAGCATGTTAAGATTTACTGTCACACTGTTATGCATGATTTGAGCACCAATGGCTGTAATGTACCCAATACCCCCCATGTCAGCTGCGAACTGGAAGATTGCATCTTTGTTCCGTGCAAGTACGCTGCATTGGAGATATGCCCTCAGGTCTACCTCCCTAAAATCCACAAATAACTTGTCGATGTTCTTCCTTGAGCCACTACTTAGGTTGTCAGCTATGGTTACCTCAGCACCTCTCTTTAGCAACTCTCGACTCATGTTTGAGCCAATCATGCCCGCACCACCACAAACAAGCACCTTTTTGTGTTCCCAGTTAATCATTGCCTACCCCCTACTTAGTAACTCTACCTTTATTCTCCACTTAATTGTTATATATGCTACACGTAGTCCGTGCATAATGGGATTCATACTGCTATTGCGTGCAAAGTTATCGTGGTACACACAACTGATTGGCGTTTCGAATATCTTAAAGCCTTTTGCTCTTGTCTTGATTAGTACCTCAGTACTAAAACCGAAACCCCTCTCTTCTATGTCAATGCTCTCTAGGAGCTTCTTGCTATACGCTCTAAAGCAGCTTTGTGTGTCCAATACCTTAGTCTTGTGCCCAAAATTGTATAACCATGTAATAATGTCATTACCGAATCTTCTGTATCGTGGCATCTCATTATCGCTCATAAAACGTGAGCCAATTACCAAATCGGCTCCACTCTCTAAAAGCGGTGCAAGAACATGTGGTATCTCACTCGCTAGGTGTTGCCCATCACCGTCTAGCGTAACAACTATATCAGCATCAATTGCTTTTAGTCCTCTCTTTGTATTCGCACCAACTCCTCTATGAGGGCTATTGTTTCGAATTACTTTTGCACCAGCAGCTTGTGCTTTGGGTTCTGTACCATCCACTGAGTTATCATCAGCAACGACTACGCTATTAACATGTTGTAAAGTCTCTTCTACAATACTTTGAATTGTGTAGGCCTCGTTGTGGCAAGGTATTACTGCTGCAATTCTCATCTGAAAATCAAATCTCCTCCTTCATTTGAACGCATTGCGATACCAATTGCTACGAACTGATACACACTTAGTTGTGTCCATAAGAAGTGGTCAAACAGACTCAGTGCTAATATTGCTACTGGAATATACTTTCTCTTGCTTTTGGCTATTAAGTAGGCTATCATGAAGAACCAAGCAATGGATGCTAAGGGTCCGAGTTCATACAGT
>SDBT01011605.1_pt1 | contig 14172 bp, 21 predicted proteins | sample 2277101 | NCBI WGS metagenome assembly SDBT01 (sample SAMN10404973, study PRJNA504765) | marine sediment metagenome | isolation source: marine sediment core GS10_PC15, 103 cmbsf | place: Arctic Ocean: Southern Knipovich Ridge | collected 2010 | reverse complement strand
TGTCGTGCTGGACGTGCTGACGGTGCTAGTTGACGTTGAGCTCGTCGTGCTCGTCGATGTCGTGCTCGTCGTGTAGCCGGTTGTCGTCGTCGTGGTCGACGTGCTCGTTGTGCTCGTTGTGCTCGTTGTGCTGGACGTGGTCGACGTCGTCGTCGTCGTGCTCGTCGTCGTGACGCACGTTCCGACGAGAATCACTCCGTCGCCGAGATCCGTCAAGGGCATCGCGAACTTGAGCACGCCCGGCGTGAACACGTTCCCGGTCGAAGCCTCAACCACTAGTATCACGGCGGCGTCCTCACGGTGCGGGGGTCACGAGCACGACTCCGTCGGACGGCTCGGTCAAGGTGTATTCCGAGCCGAAGACAATCACCTGATAAGTCCCTTGCGCCGGGATTTCGCCGGAGTAGCAGTCCGTCACGCGTTGCCAGTCCAAGCGCTCGGCGTTGAGCCGGACGACGGCGTAATTGTAGTCGGCCCACGTGGGATCGTGCTCGCCGATTGCCAGGACCTGCATAATACCGCCATTGCCCTTTTGGAACCGGTTCGCGTTGCTCCGGGCCTCGCGCGCGCCGAGCGTCTCGCCCGCGACGAGCGGGTCGGGATCGCTCCAGTCGTATCGTACCATGGAGATCCCCGACACTTGCACGCGGATTATCTTCGGGCCGGCGGGTGGCGTCGCCGAGTCGGCGGGCTCCAGGGCGATGCCGATCCGCCGGCCGCAGTACCGGAACGGGATAGAGCACGTGGGGATCGGCGTCCACTGTTGGCCCACGGCCCCCTTGAACTCCACGAGCCCGAAGAGAGGCACGTCGTCGCGGCAGTGCGCCAGGATAACGCCGTTTGGGAGCGGGTCTTGAGGGAGCAGGGCGAGCGACGGCCCGGAGATCCCGGCGCGGCCGTGGGCGCCGGCCACGCGGAAGCTCGCCGCGCCGCTGGTGGCGAGCATCATCTCGCGGACGTGCTCGGCCGTCAGGGATTCTCCACGTTCGACCTGCATACGAGCAGCTCCTAGTATCTGACGTCGTCGGTCCCGGCGAGGAACAGATCCCCGAACTGGAACGCGGAGTCGGTGCCGGCGATCCCGGCTTTCTTGGCGGTACTCAACGCGTTCGCATACGCGCGCGTTAATCCCCCCGTCACAGGGTCCTTCACCTGATGAAAGTCCCGCCACGAATGCAGATGCTCCGGCGTCGGGAAAAGCTCCGCGATGCGGGCAAACTCGTGGGTTAGCCGAGCGGTGCGCGTGCGCTTGTCGATCGAGCTGCGCGTGATGCCGAGATAAAGGAATTCGCCCTCCATCCGCGTCGCGTGGAAATGCCACGGGGGCTGCCAATTGGCTTCGCTCACCATCCCGGAGACGTCCTCGGAAATCGTGCGGTGCCCGGTAATGTCCACCAGCCCGATGACGTAGTCGAGCGAGTAGATAATCATCGGGACGTCTCGCGGCGTGCCCTCAAAGTTTGCGCCGATCCGGGCAAACGTGCCGTCCGGCGACGCCTCAAGCGAATGAATCAGGGGCTCCGAAAGCATCTGAACGCGGTTAGAGATCGCGTGGGTTCCTTCCACGCGGCCCTGATAGGTGATGACACAGCGCAGCCCGTCGGCGTCCTCTTCATTCTCCAGGCGCCGGTGCGCCATAAAGCAATTGACGTCGGTATTGTAGGCTTCGCCCCAATTGTTAGTTCCGTAATGCGTGAGCCGCACAGCGGCCGGCGGTTGCGCGAAATCGCTCGCCTCCAGGGCGGCTTCGTCATAGAGGCCGGAGCCGAGACGGGAAAGCTCCGGGAGCCTCAAGTCGGGCGAGACGACTTGAACATCAAAGATGAGCTGCACGGTATACGTCAACGTTTCGGCTTTGAAGGTTGCAACCCACGGACGGTTGAGTAATTGCCATCTTGCCACTATGCCAGTTCCCCCCCGAAGCGCCCGAGTCCCTCATCAAACATCTGATTTATTCTGCCGTCGATCCGGCGGAGAATGTTCGTGTTCGTTCGGTAAGTCTGGCCTCCGATCCCGGCCGGAGCTGCACTTGCGGGGATCGAGCCTTGAGCGCCACGCGAGAGAGCGGCCCGGTCCGCGAGGTCCTTCGAAAAAGCGTCCGATAGCGGGGCCTCGCCGGCGGCGTCCATCATCCGGCGGTATCTCTCGCGCGACATCAAACGCGGGTGCATCCAAAGTTCGCCGAGGCCCGTATTCCAGTAACGCCACCCGATATTGCGGATGAATCGGCCCGTCGCCTTGATCGGTTTACCGAAGGTTACCCACATGTCGCCGGCGGCGACGGTGCCCCCTTTGCGCAAGTAGCGCTCCCGTTCGCGTATCGCCCGAAGCTTGTCTTGAGATAAGCCGTGATAGCGGGAGACGGCCGTCGCCATTTGTCCCTCTGTCTCGGCTAGGGCCAGCTCGGCGGCGTGGAGCCGGGTCGCGCCCCCCTTCGTCGCGGCCGAGCCGTAGCGCTCGACGGCGAGGCGGCGCAGCCACGTTTCCGACGTTCGGAGCTGAGAGCTTGCGAACCTAGAGCCGGCGCCCATCGTCGCCATGACTGCCAAAGCCACGGCCCCGGCCGGAGTCGTGGAGCCGAGAATGCCCCCCAACTTACCGAGTCCCGGCACCATGCGTCCAGCCGTCCCGAGCCCCCTCAGGAAGCCCGCCCCGACCAGTTGCTCCACAGGCCTAAAGATCGCCCCGAGTGCATCCCCAACAACGATAGCTTTCCGCCAGCGCTTGCGCCTCCGCTCGCCGAGAAAGATTGTCCGAGTATCCTCGTTGCGCTCGCTTCGCTCGCTCTTCTCGTCGGCCCTTTCTTGGGCGATCTGCTCCCAGGGACTGACGGCAACTCCGCCGAATGCGCCGGCCAGCGCCACGCCTGCCAGGCCCGGGCCTCGCACTCCGGGCCGGCTATACGTCGGCCGGTCCATCATGTTAGGGCTCCAGTCCATGCGGGGTTGCATCTTGGAGAACTGCGGCATCCCGAAGTAGGGCCATTCCCACGCCTGTTCAGCGTTCGGGAACTTGACCGGTTGATTGAAGAAACGCGTGTTCAGATCGTCGATCGCCTTGGAGCGCCGGTCGCGCTCGTCTCGGAACTTGCTCCACTCCGGCGACGCGAGCGTCTGATAGGCGGGCGTTCCCTCGTGGCCAAGAAGAAGGTTCGTGAAGAACGCCATCCGCTTCGAGAGCTGCCGCGTCTCGCGTGGGATCTGCGTCCTCATGTCCCGACGGAATTCGCTCCAGTCGGGCTTGATGCGCACGAACGCCGTTGCGATCGGTTCAGCCACGTGGGGCCTCCAGGGCAAGAGCCCGGCGGATCAGGGCCTCCGGGATCGTGAGTTCCCGCAGCTCGGCGGCGGTCGCTCCCATGTTCGCGAGCTCGTCAATCATGGCGAGGGCTTGTCCGACGGGCCGGTCGCCGGCGGTGTAGGGTCCGCAATGATCTTGCTTTCCTTGTAGAGGCGCGCAACGAAGGGATCTTCGTCCAGGGCCATTTGTTCGGCCTCCGTCGCCTCGAAAGTCTGGTCGACCGACGAGCACGCCCGGAAGAGCAGGAACGCCATCCCCTCGAATGAGAATATCCGCTCGTTCAGCTCGGCCTCCGTCACGGCCACGGCAACGGCGATCCCGGCGACGGTCGGATTCGCCCGGGGGCCTAGAGCGTCGAGCCGTTCGCGCCGCAGCCACTCCCGGACGGCGGCGAGATCGCCGAGCGTGAGCGGACGACACTTGCGCTCCTTCCCGGCGTGCTTGAACGTCAATAAGGCGATTTCCATTTGTCCATCCTTCGCGTTTGTAGGGTTTTGCCCGCCGAGTTGAGGCCCCTGGACGCCGATTTGGCGCACGTGCCGCAGCTCTGGCCTTCCATCCAGTAGGTTTAGGTGATTGCGCCACTCACGACGAAATCGCAGTCCACGCTCCCGAGCGACGTCCGACGATTCACGCGGACCCGGCTCGACGTGATGAGGATTTCGGCGAGCGTGTAGTCGAGAGCCCCGTCGGTGTCCAGCGTAGCGACGCCGGTGATCCCGGCCAGCGGGAACGCGCCGGTCGGCGTGGGGGCCTCCGTCCCGAGGACGGAGAGAATCACGCGGCGCTCGATGTCGCCGGTGTCAATCCCAGCGTGCGTATTCTCGACAACGTAGGGGAGAGAGAGAGACAAGCCCGCCGAGATCGTCAGCGTCGCGGTGTCGACGGCTCCGCCGAGCGGCAGGGCGGCCGCGTCGTCCAGATAGGTCACGAGCTCCGCCCGGGATCGGATAAGGCCCGGGAGAAACGTCCGCCAGTTCCCGACGGCGCCGAGCGGCGTCGTCTCGCGAGGGTTGCACGAACTCTCGAAGCTCCACTCCTCAGGGTTAGGATCGTAGCCGGCGCCGGCGAGGGCGTATAGCGCGGCGGGCCCCACGGCGAGCTTGCAGTGATAGGAACCCGTGCCCCCCTTGAGCAGACCGGCGCCCATGTTCGTCTCGTGATTGCCGGCGGGCGAGAGAGGCGTCATCGGTTGCGCCGTGGCGATAATGTTAAGCGTCCATCCGTCCACGATCAGCGTGTAGCCGGCCCCGAAGGTGAGCGAGCCGGTGAGGCCGGAAAGGGCAGCCATATCACACTCCGTCAAAGAACCATTGGAACTCGTAATCTTGTGAGCAGTGAAGTATGCGTTTCCACTCGATCTTCAGGCGCGGGCCGTGCGTCCGGTAAAGGATGATCCCCTCGTCGGTCAATGACTGAAGATCAATCGCCTCTTTGATCGCCCAATGATCGGCAAGGGCGCCGGCCGTCTCGCCGGCCCATACGTAGTACTGCGCAATCTGAAGCGCCACGAACTCCAGCGAGGCCCCCCCGAAAACGGCGCCGGGCGTCCCGGCCGGCAGCAACGAAACCACAGCATACGGATAGTCGACGCCTTGCGGAGCTTGCACAACGTACGCGGTCAGGATGGGATTGACGAGCTCGTGAACGGCGTCCAGAAGGGCGGCTATCCCTGCGGGGGGCTCCGGCGTCGTGGTAGTCGTCGCCACTCAACGGCCCCCCCATATGCGGCGGACACGCCCCGGCAGTCTGGCAAGCGCCCGGCGCAGAAACGGGTCAGCGGCACGCTTGGACGTCCCGAGCTCCACGTCGGCCCCATACGGAGCCGACACGCCCACGTCGTGCTCGCCCGGCCCAGTTGCCCGCGTGAAACGCGAGCGCTTGAGCCGACCGGTGCGCTCCGGGCATTCTTCGCCGACGAGCTCGTTGAGGGCGTCGGCCGTCTCTTGCATCCGGCGCGCAACTGCGGCCGGAACGTCGGCATCTCGCCGAAAGTAGCTCGCGAGCGATCCCGCAAACGCGGCCTTTGCCGGCGTCCAGTCGAGCTCCGGAGCGTTGTCGGGATCAGGTTTCAAGGGCGTCCACGGTAACAAGTCGGTCGAGCTCGTCGATGTTGCGGGCCGGTCCCGCAACGAGGAACGTCCGTGCTCCAAAGGTGAGGCGATCGTCGGCGCGGATGTCGGCAGTCCCGCCCAAGTAGATGCGGTGAGTCGCGAAGGCCTCGACGGTTCCGAACGCTCCGATTTCCTCGGCGGTCAACGGCTGCACGCGACACGGCACGTCGACGTATACGTCGGCGCGGGCTTCAGTCCATCCGCCGGCGCCGTCCGGCGTCCGCGTGACACGCGAAACGGTCACGACGTGGACGAGCAGGCTCGCGAGCGTCATCGCTCAATATCTCCGCTTCCAGGGGACCATCAGCTCGGCGTAGGGATTCGCCTTGCTCGAAAGGGCTGCGGCGGCGACCTTATAGGAGTAGTCGCCCAGCTTCTCCGATTCCATTCCGCCCGTAGCGGCAACGGCGAGCAGCCAGGCGGCGAGCCCGTCCAGGACCTCTTGTAGCGCTTCAGGCACTTCCTCATATCCCGGCGTGTAGGTGATCTGCCAGCGGGTCGGGAGCCGCTTCTTCAGGAGCGTGAGCTGGCCGAGCTCGCTCCAAAGAAAGTCAACGTCGTCGACGAGCGTCTCGTCGGTGATAAGGTCGACGATCGTCGGGGCGTCATTGAGCGGCCCCCAATTGGTCATCGTCGGCAAGAGCCCGACGTGCACGTCCGTGATAACTTGGGGCGAAAGCTTGATCCCGCAAAGGCCCTCAACGTAACGCTCGACGGCCGTCATCGGCTCCGGCGTTGTGGTAGTCGTCGCCACGCTCTCGCTCCGTTCAAGGCCGGCGTGGCGCCCCCGTAGCGAGGGCGCCGGCCGGCGACGGTTAACTTGTGGTAGTCGTCGCGACTGCGTTGTCGAGACGTGCGAACGCGGCCGGGATCGGGACCCCAATCCCCATATGGGCAAAGACCACGAAAAGCGTGGAGTTTGCTTGCGTGAGCTGAAGCCCTTCGCTGGTGCGCTTGAAAACGATGTCCTGGCCGACTCCGAGGAAAACATTTCTCGGGTCGCCGTAAACGACGTCGCCCTCCACACCGAGGGCAGCCATTGCGTCCAGGAAAAACGGCCGGCCGTTGAGGCTCGTATACATCGCGGCAGCAGTCGTGACGTTGTACATCGGATAGCCCGGCGCGGCCGTGAGCGTCGACTTGAGATAAGTCTGCACGTCTTGGTGCATCGCGTACTTCGCGGCGACGTTCCAATACCACGGAACGCTCCCCTCCAGGTTGATGAGATCGGCCCACGCAACTTGATTCAGGACCTGTCGCGGCACGACGATGACGCCGGCGTCCGCGAGGATCGCGGCGATGATGTCGTCGTTGATGGCCCCAGCGATCGCCCCCCGGAGCATCGTCCCGATCGCGGCGTCATACTGCGGCGCACGCCTCAAGGCGAGATCCGAGATTATCGTGGAGCCGCTGTATTCCTGCGTCGCGATGGTCTCTTTGTCGTCGTCCGGGATCCCGCTCTCCGGCTTGTCTGTCCCTTCGTCGGTCGGTCTGGTGATAGTGATACCGCCGTAAGGGTTAGCGGCGGTCTGCGCGATGAACGGGATCGCCACGCCGTTTATCGCCGGGAGCTTCGTCGACGCGTCGAACCACGGCGTCGGCGGGAGCGGGAGCGTCATCAGGTTGGCTTGAGCTTCGCCCCCGATAACGTTCCCGATGTCGGCCGACACGGATCCGAGCGGGGGCTCGGCCGTTGTGGTCGTCGAACGTCTCACGGTAGCGCTCAAGAGCCCGAGCTGTTGGATCCAGTCGAGAGCATCGCCCGGGATCCGGAACGCAGTCGGTCCGGCCGAGTCGAGCAACGACATTTCTCGGATCGCCAGGGCTCCACGGGCCACGTCGTCGACGGGCTCGCCGCGTAGCAACTTGCCGAACACGCCCCAAAGCTCGCGGTCGCCGGTCTCGGCCCGCGAGGCCGTCATGCGTTCCTGCTCGGCGATAACGTCCATGCGCCGAACAGTGTCGGACAGCTCGGCGAAGTGAGAGGCCTCGTGGGTGTGCTCGTCGCCCTCCAGGGTCGCGAGGGAAGCGTGAGACTTGCGGAGCTTCACGAGAAGCTCTTTCCGAAGGTTGTCTATCATCGTGCGGCCTCCATTACGGCGAGAAAGAGAGCAGCTCGATAGTGCGCTCTCTCAGGGCAACTGCGGCGGCGGTATCCTTCGCGAGTCCGGGCTCCGGGTCCTCGCGCTTTGCAACGGGAGCGTCAGCGGCCGGCGCGGCGGGATCCCCGGCCTGTGGGCCAGGGGCCGCGTCCGGGGCGGACGGCGTCGCGTCGCGAACAGATATGAGCTGCGCGGCGGGGTCACGCGGGACGTTCGTCAAGGTTATGTCAATGATCTTGGCCTCGCGCGCGTCGATAAGCCCGTCGTCGACGCTGTAGCGCAGCGCTTGTGCCTGAATGCTCATTGCAGACACGCCCCCGGCCTGAGCTTGCCGGCGGACGCGTTGCGCAAGGGGCGTGGAGAGGAACTTCGCGCGGACGAGCAATCCAACTTCGTCCTCCTCGCCGGCGGTAATCCATCCGACGGTTTCGAAGACGTTCGTCGCTTGCTTGTTATGCTTGACGAGCAGCGGGATTTTCCCGGAGCGCTCCGCGATCGTCCGCGTGAACGATCCCTTCCGGAAGCGGAACCCGTCGCCGGTGTAAGCCCACGTGCAAGCGTAGCCGACGAGCTCGCCCGTCTCTTGCTCCAGGGCAAGCGGGGCGGTGATCGCCCGCTGGATTGTGAGCGGGCCGGGCGTCTCTTGGATCATTATCGCGTCCGGGTGCGTTCCTGGCCCTATCAATTCAGGCGTGGAGGGCGGGTTATTCAGTGACAATTGCCCGTCGGATGCATCTTCAGTCTGTGGCTTCGGCGACATAGTCGTCTCCTTCGCGGCCGGCGTCGGCCGACGGAGTAGAGATCGAGAATACGACTTCATCATTGAGGCCCCGCGAGAACGTGTCCGAGAGCTGTAGCAACAGGGGGCGGATTGTCTCGTCGTGGTACGATCGCCTCGCTTCCTCGTAGTTCGAATAGGTGGACTTGTCGAGCCCGGCCTGGAACCCCACCAGAATCGCCGGGACGTTATTTGTGGCGCAGACCCGGCTCTCGCACTGTTGAGCGAGGCCGGGAAGCGTTATTGAGTCTTGGCCGAGCCCCGGCGTCGTGAGCTTCGCACCTTCGGGCAAAACGACGGTCTGGCCGCCCATGATAGAGGACAAGCTCGATTGAAGCTCGTCGCGTTGTCCCTTGATGCTGGCGTGCGTCGTTTCGCATACGCCCACCAGAAACGGGAGCCTCAGCAGCGCGGCGCGTTGAAAACGGATCCTGGCAAGGTCGAGTTGGATGGAATCCCAGGACGCCTCAATCGAGCTCGCCGGCGCGAGGGCGTCCTCGGCCGACGGCGAGACGCGAGCGATGACGTCATCCGGGCTCAACTGCGGGTACGTGTTGCGGCCGTCGGCGTACGCGATCGAGCGATAAGGATCCTCAAACGTCCCTTGCGTGATTGTCACGGCCGACGAGCGTAGGACGTTGAGCTGTTGCGTCGCCTTAGATCCGATCGGGAGCTTGAGCACGTACAGCCTGCCAGTCGTCACGTAGGCAATCAAGCACGACGTCATAAACTGCGAGAAGTCTTGCACGGGGTTCGGATGCTCCAGGAGCGTCCGCATCGCGAGCGAGGCCGAGACGTCGCACGTGCTTATCGCTTGGATGAGCTCGAAGAGAACAGCCTGGACGAGCTCGCTCTCCTTGTAGACGGCCTCCAGGTCGGCGAGAGTCGGAGGCCCGTGGCTCCGGCGAAACGTGTCGATTAGGACGGTCCAGACGTCTTGAACTACTTCGGACGGGATCAGATCGCGGGCCGTCGTGGGGGCGGGGTCGGGTGTGGGGGGGGCCGTCGTGGGGGCCGGCTGCTTCCTGCGGCGTGGCCACATTGACGAATCCTCGCGGTTTGTATCGGCTCTCAGGAGCTTCTATCCGCTTCGGAATGCTACATGAGCCGGGCCGTCATGTCAACACTTGCGTTCCCGGCGCCCCAGACGGCGAGCATTAGGGCCATGACGAGATCGTCGTGGACGCCGGCCGGGGCTCCGTACCGCGTGAGGCCCGACGGGAGCCTTGTCGCTTGATAAGCTTCCAGCTCTTGGAGCAGCGGTTCGTACTGCGCGAGAGCGATCGCGTTCCGCTCCAGGGCCAACACAAGCGAGTCGACAAGCGCCAGCTTGGTCGCGTTCGTGGTTACGAAAGGCATCACGGGAACGCCGGCGGCTTGCAAGGTTTCGGTGAGGACTGCGCCCATGTTGTTCGCTTCGGAGACGACGGCGACGGGCCGGAAGCGTTCGACAAGAGCCGAGACGCGGGCGAGCTGGACGTCGTACCCGAGACCAGTCCACGCGTCCACGTGGACGATCTCGGCCGTCGTCATGTCGAGCACGATAATCGCGGTGAAGTCGGATTCTCTCGCCCAGTCAATCCCGAAAACGTAGAGGTGCTTGGGCTGCGCGATCTCTTGCGGGATCGCCCACGTCCCGGAGCGCACGCCCCGAAAGACTGCGCCGGCCGCGTCGATGAAGTGAGCTTCGAACTCTTGAAGAAACGTCCGGCTCGGCATTTCACTCTCGGCGAGCGCAATCTCCCCGGCCGGAATATGCGCATTGTCCGACGTCGGGAACTGCCAGGCCTCCCACTCGTCGAGCCCGGACGCGTTCGCGAAGAGCCGATGGAACCAGTTGCGCCCGTTCGGCGTGCTGTAGAACGCAGCCTCGCCTTGCCGATCCGCGAGCGCCGGCCGGATAGCTTCATGCCACGCGGCCTCCAGGGTAAAAGCCGCCTCGTCCAGGATCGCAAGGTCGAGCCCCTCGCCCCGGAGAGAGTTGACATTGTCGGCGGATTTGAGCTGAATATAGCCCTCGCCGGGTGGGAACGTCACGATCTTGTCCCCTTGGCGGACGGTCGCGGCGATCGAATGGGATCGGCGCGCGATCTCACGCCACGCGATAGCTCCGATCGGGTAATTGGGTGCGATCCACCAGACACGGCCGCCGAGCCACGCCGTCGCGAATGACTGAGCGATTCCGAGCTTCGTCTTGCCCCAGCGCCGGCCGGCGGCAACGATCTTGAATCGCGCCGGCGAACGGAAAACGTCGAGCTGGTGCGGCATGAGATTGTCAAGGCTTAGCTTCAGCGGCCGTCAATCCGAGAAGTCAAGGTGTAGCGTCCGCTCGCCGGCGATGCTGGCGTCGGCCTGAACGTGGAGCTCCTGGACCGTTGTCCCCAGGCAGCGGTCGAGCAGGTACTTGACGGCCCAGGCGTCGCCCTTTTTCGCGTGCTCGAGAAGTGCAGAGACGACGACGCGGAACTCTTTCGGTTTGACCACTGCGGCGAATGCCCGGCGCCACTGTTCTTCGCGCTTCGTATGGTAGCCGGGCATCCGAGAATCATCCCCCCTTGCGTCGCCGCGCGCGCAACGCCTTACGAACAGGCCTCTTAGGTTTCGGCCCCGCGCCCGGCCCAAGGTGTGCGAGGGCGTCTTGAAGCTCACGAGCGTGCTCGCCGGCGTGCATGGTGTGTCCGACGCCCATGCACGTAGAGCAGCGCCCGCTGTAGTTGTCCGGCACGGAGATCCGGCCGGTGCCGGCGCAGGTCGGGCAACAACGGGCGGTCTGAGAGATCGCAACGGCGACGGCGTGGAGCCGGCTCCATCCGTGATTATCCCTCATGGGAGCTCCCCTTTCTGAACGCCGGCCCGAAGGAATCCGAGCCCGAGAGCGGCCAGGCTCGCCCACACGTATTCGGGGATCGCCACGCCGTAACCGGCGAGGATCCCGCACGTGAGGATAACGAGAGCAACGGCGTACGTGCGCCGGCCGTCGATCCATTCCGAGACTCGATTAGCCATCGGGGGAGCCCCCCCTGTTGGCGTCGGCCCACTCGTTTTCAGCAGCGTCGGCGTCGTCAAAGGCGTCCGCGAGCTCGCGGTGTGAAATGTCCTGCCCGGCCTCCAGGGCCCGGAGAGCAAGCGCCGTAATTCTGGTCACGACGCGCAGCATCGCAAGGGCTTCAATCGGTGTCATTGTGTCGGGCCTCCAGTTCTGTCCTCGCTCCCACGAGATCCGCGAGGGCGTCGCCGAACGTGGCGATAGCTTCAGGGTCCGGAGCTCCGGCCTCCAGGGCCGAGCGCCACGTGTCCAGGGCCGCACGGGCGACGACACGAACGCTCTCGATCCGGGCGGCTTCGGCGTCGTCAATGTAGCCAGTACGCCGGAGATCCGCGAGGGCGTGGAGCGTCGTCGCGTAGGTGTCCGTCGCCGTGCGGAGCTGCGCGGCCGGCGAGACGCAGCCGGCGACGAGGGCAACAATCAGAAGGGCGGCGGGCAGTCTGTAGCGTCTCATGGGGCGCTCCTTGCCGAAGGATCGTTTGTCTCTGCCAGTGCGCCGCTTACCTCAGCGGCGGTCGCGCGAAGCGGGGGTCTCCCGCCCTGGAGCCTGGCAAGGCCGACGACAGTCTGCGCGGTTTCCAGGCGGACGTGGAAGTGTCCGGCGACGCGCTCAGCGCTCGCGCAAGGAGCGTTCCAGACGTCGTTATGGTGTTCAAGCGCCCACTGGATCATGTCTGCCACGGGGGCCGACTTGGACCAGAGCTTGGGGGCCGGGCCGCGTTTGACGTCCGGGTGCGGCCCTGGGGTGTCGGGCCGGAGCGGCCCTGGCAGAACCCGGCCCCCCTTCTCGGCGATGTGGAGCTCGACGCAGTCAAAAACGGCGGTAACGTCAAGCTCGTTGACGATGGTCCGCGCCGTTTCCGGGTCATACGGGCCGGAGAGGGGGGCAGCCGCGATGATTGCGGCGCCTTCGTCGACATGCAAGCAGAGCCAGTAGCGGCCGTGACGGTCGGCGGAGCCGTTCAGCGTGAACACGTTTCCGGCCTCCACGCGAGGCCGGGGCTTCGGACGTGGAGAGTATTCGGAGCCGGGGTCGGCGTCCGGTGCCCGGAAGCGAATCGTGCCGGGCTTGCGGATGATCTTCATTGTCCATCCTTCCGTTTCGTGGGGTTTCTGGTGGCCCACGGGGCCGAATCGGGCGCACGTGCGGTCGATTCGGCCAGGGGGGAGCTTCCATCCGGTAGCTTCGGGTCCGGCGGGCCGTCGAGAAGCCGTTTCACCGCTTCGCGGACGGGGCGAGGAGCTCGCATGTGTCGGGGCCGGGCGCTCTCCAGGTCATAGCGGAGCCGGTCCCGGTCGACCTTGCTGAGGGGCGGGATTCCAGGGAATAGCCCCAGGCAAGCGTCCGGGTCCTGGGCCACGGCGTGCTTGCCGGCGCGGCCGTGGCGGTTGCGCGGGCTGCCGTCCGGGAAGAGCATCTGCTGGGTAGTCATGCTGCGGCCTCCCTGGCGATGATCTCGGCGGCGGCGGCGCGGGGAAGCAGCGTGAAAAGGTAGGCGTAGACGGCTGGGTTGTCTTCCCAGCGGCGTGGCGCCTTGGGGTTGAGCGAGTCCCAGAGCTTGCGGAACCGGGTGAAGGGGGCCGGGTCCAGCCGAGCGATCCCTTCGGCCACGATTTCAGACTCGTCGATGTCCCAAAGGTTTTCCGAGTAGACGGCGTCTATCCGAACGCAGTCGACGGCGGCCCAAACGGGCATCAAAAAGGCGGGGTTGCTGTTCCAGTCGGGCGAGTGCTGGCCGACGTACGCGTGCTCGGAGATGATTCCATCGCCGTCGCGGAGAAGCCGGGTGGCGCGGTCCCAGGCGGCCCCGGTGGCCTTGTGCCGCAAGTGCTTTGTGGTCAAGGCGACAACGTCGCCGGCCTGGTGCGGGGCGTAGCTGGCAAGCTCGTGAACGGGGAAGGGGCGGGCGCCCCTCCGCAGGGGCGGCTGGTGTCTGATAACGCGGCGGGTGGCCGTTTTGTCGCCCGCGAGAATGCGTCCGTAGCTCCAATGAGACACAGGCAACCTCTTCATGGCTTCCTCGTTCGGCTAAAGGGGCGTCAGAACAGTCCGCAGTCCGGGATTATGTCCCGGTGCGGACGCCAGAATGACGATTCGACGCGGCGTGGGGGCCTCCAGGACCCGCGCGGCAGGGGGGAAACCGAGCGGATCGGCCTGGCCGAGCTCGGCAGGGGTTTTCGACAGGGGACGCGAGTTATCGACAGGTTGTCGACAGGTTATCGACAGGTTATTGGCGCGGCGCTGTGGCGTTTTACGTTCTGGGGATTCGCGTCTCGTGGCCGGATCGGCCTGGGCGGGTCGGGTTTTCGACAGACATGTTATAGGTAGTTCTTTTGTACGTTGTACGTACGGCGCGTTGGGAAGGGGCTCCGAATCGGGGCCGTGGACCAGGGCCGTCCGTTCGCCGTCCGTTGGCGTCGGCGGGGGGCCGGCGGCCGTCCGTGAGCCGGCCGGGCCGTAACGTCTGATAACATATATGCCGTTTCGTGGGGGGGGCCTGAGTCCGATAACGGCGAGCGGGCGTTGTCCTAAGTTGGGGTTGTCGTCGTGGCCGTCGCCGTGGCCGTTGTCGTAAGTCGTGGCCGTCGATCCTGCCGCCCGGCTCCCCGCGCGCGAGGAGCGAAGCGACGAGAGCGCGGGGAGCCGGGCGGGCGGCGGCAGATCGGGGGCATTTCGGCCGTTTTCGGGGTAGTGGGGCACCGAGGCGTCGCCGGGATGCACAGTGTTGGGAAAACGCCTTGCGTGCTCCACGTGGCTGCGCGTACAGCGCAACGCTGGGGCCCTTGGACGTTCAGGCACCAGCGTCGCTCTACGGGACTCGTTGGGCTGTT
>SDBT01011604.1_pt1 | contig 14172 bp, 11 predicted proteins | sample 2277101 | NCBI WGS metagenome assembly SDBT01 (sample SAMN10404973, study PRJNA504765) | marine sediment metagenome | isolation source: marine sediment core GS10_PC15, 103 cmbsf | place: Arctic Ocean: Southern Knipovich Ridge | collected 2010 | reverse complement strand
CTAATCATCGTAAGGAAATAGAAAGATTTCAAGAATTATCAGAAACAGACAATATCCGCTTTCACGCGATAAGCTATCAGGAATTAATAATAAGATTATCAAGTGAGTATCGTGATAATCATAGAGATTATATTGAATATCTTACCAGCAGGTACTTATAAGAATTGCCTTAGCAGGAATTTATGCCTGACCTTCTATATAGGTTTTACCTGCCTTTTTGTCGGCAGACCGCTCGGGTTCGTCCGGGCCACACTTCGTGTGGCTACGCCGAATCACCCCACCACCCTAAGCTGTTTTGGTGCTCGGGCTTCAACCCTTTGGGTTTCCGCTCCCTGCGCTCCAAACCAGCTTTCCCCTAAAAGGAAGAAGAAACCTGTATCAAATATTCATCAACATTTCTGTTTTTTTCAAAAAGCCAGAACAGTCCGCAACTCCACAAAGACATTTTGCCTTCGGCAAAAAGACTTTTGTCCTTCGGGTTCGCGTTGCTTTGATGAATATTTGGATTTTTCAAAAACCCCGCCCACCCAACAGTCACAGACAGGTGACTTCAGCCAGCTTTGCTGTCTTTCGCATCGCCTTTTGTGTGTCTGTTTGCCCCTTCGGATTTTTATTGTTATTAAGAACTAAATGTTGTATAATGTGGAATAATATTGGCTACCAGTGATTAGAGGGGATACTGTGTTACTAAAAGGTTATTCAATTGCAGAGCAGGTTGCAAAACAGCTTGGTTTATCTGAATACCGAGTACGCGAGCTCATTTGCGAGAAACAAATGTGTCCGGTGAAGATAGGACAGTGGCGAATTAGGCCAGAGGACCTCAAGAGTTTCATAAAGGGAGGACGTAACTTTTAGGTTGTAAGAAATGGAATATCTCGAATGGAACAATGTAATTGCGAAGCATTCTTTTAATGAAACTAAGTCAGGCAAAGAAGTTTTGTTATATGTTACCGATGAAGTTCTTATTTCTTTGGGTGAGCCTTTTGGGGTTGGTGTTGATGATTTTATTGAGTCAGTTAAGAAAGGGCCTGGTTGGACGACACGCACAGGTTTTTGCCAGAAGGCTCTTCAGGCTTGCCAAGGCTGGAGAAGTAGAGGATTAGAATACCCTCCTTATATAAGTTATTTAGCTTTTTTTGCTTTAGCTGGTGTTACTGAGACTGATTACGCTCCTCATTCTTATTACCCTGGTTTTTGGAAGCGTCTAAACGAATCACAGGATTCCGGAATGCCACGGTTTTTTGACCGTATGATTGAATTGTGGGATGACCTTGAGAAGTGGAGCAGGGAAGATAAACATGAAGAGCTTGGCCGTTTTGTCGCCCGTATCAGAGGGGGGTATATCCATGTAGGGCGTCCCCGTTCTCAAACTATACTGTCGGAACATGAGCGAAAGTTTCTGCCGAATTTATTTAATAGTGTCGGTTTAGATCCAACGGATGCTCCTTCCCCGGAAGTAATCCCGAAAATACTAAGAAATCACGGCCAGAGTATTTTGGAAAAACGTACTTTTAAGTTGTTAGACAGTACCCAATGGGATGACGTTGTTTTACGAAAAGCTTTGGTAGAAGTAGTTCTTGACGAGTTAGAAGAGTGGGATGGTACAGTTGAAGAGATTGTTGCTGAAGAGAGGCAGCCACGCCTGCAAGTTCATACTGGGTTGCGGTTATGTATTAAGCTTGACCTCTTAGCAGGGCAAGCAAATATATATGTGAGATTCAAGACAGGCAGAATGTTTCCGGAGGACGGCCTGAATTTCAAGGGAAGTGATGGGGGGCATGTATGGTTTTGCAGAGAGGCTCACCAAGGATGGTCTACGCCTTTGGCACATGTTCGTAATGGTTCTGTTGAGAAACTTGATGGTTCACGTCTTGACTGGAATGGGGGAGTTCTGTTTGCTGATAGCGATAATCATTGGCGGGCAAGGTTGAGAGGAGCTGATGTCCGCTTGTTCCGTTTAGGAGAGATGGATGGTCTTCCTGATTGGATTGAAACTCAAAAATTGGAGCGTGAAAAGGAATTTTTGATTGCATTTTCGCAAGAACACGAAGACAGGATTAAGAAATGGGGAGAAGAGTGTTGCGAACATTTTAAGCAGGAACGCGTTTCTGGTTTACCGTTAGGATGGTCACTGATTCGTATTAAAAATGTGACTGCATCTTGTCCGGGGATAGATATTTTGTCGGTGTCAACATCAGCGCGTCTTATTTTAATAGAGGGTGTTAAATCAGGCAGGGGGAATGTCTATTTTAAGTTTGCCCCTCCAAAAGTGGCTATTGAAAACAGTTCTGGCTCTGAGACTGTAACGATGAATGGCCTGCAGTTAAGAAGGCAGCCTGACGTGCGCTTTCCAATTTGGGTTTTACCAAGCGATGTGCCTATCGGCGAGCCTCTTCGCATTGAGGTTAACCTTGCAGAACACCGTTTAAGCAAGATTATCCGGTTAGAAGAATTTGACTTACCTGTTTCCTTTGATGGAACGCCATTTCGTGATGGCTCTGGCAAGATATGCGGAAATGATGTTCGGGTTCGTGTTTGCGGGAGTATTGTTTGCGGAGAGAGGGAGCATATTTCTTATCCGTCAATAATTTCTACGCGTTTAGGTGACAAAACTATTTTTATAGGCGAGAAACCAGGTCAAATTGCTGACTGGCCACATGAAGCCGTTCCTTCTTCATGGCACCCGGTTTGGGCTATCGCTTGTAGAGGCAGGAAACATTGGGATGTCTTTTTCTGCGGTACTACTGACCAACTTAAGATCGGTTATTTTCCTGCTAAGCCTCTTGGTGAGAGGTCGCGCGTTAAGCGTTGGAAGGAAGTTTTGTGGGTTAGAAGAAAAATTACGGTTCCTCCAGAGATTAGGGATGTCCGGAGAATTTGGGAAGAATATGTGAGGGCAGCAAGAAATGTCTGACACCCTAATATATGCAATGAGTACGAGAGGAAGTATGAAGTTGGATCAGTTTAATGAGTTGTTCAGGCGTGTATATTTTCCTTCTCTTGAGCAGGTGGAAGAATCTGTCGCGGTGGACGTTCGGCGGCAGATTGTCCGGATTCTGGATTCTCTTGGTTATTGCGAGTTTGATTTTGACGGGCGTACCGTTTACATGTGCAAGCCGTCTTTGGTGCTTCTTCCTGTTTTTGGCTTGCCTAAGGCAGCTTTGGTCGGGGCAAGAAGCCCTGCGCTAATTCAGAAGTTGAAGGCAGCTGTAAAAAGCCGCCGGAACAAGGCAGTTTTGAAATATTTACATCATTCCGGTGTTAATGCAGCTATTCCGGTTACCCGGTGTATTGAGGCTATTGATATTGAGACTATTCAGGAGATTGCCACGGATGTCCGGATTGCATGTGAGACTTCTTGGCCTGCAGCCTGGGCGTTGGCGCACATTTCATCCTCCCTGGACAATATTAAGGAGTCATTAATTTTTGAAAGCCGGGTTGAACCTAACTGGAAGCGCCGTGTTTTTTCAAAAGAGAGGCTGGTCTTTTCCGGGTTTGGTGGTGATAATCCGGCAAGTTTTTTCGCTGAATACAAGGACCCTGTTAGCCAGCAACTGTATCACTGGTTATGGAAGGACGGGGCAGCGGCTCCGGTGGGCCGCGATTGGGGGCGGTACGTGTTTTTGGCTGAGGCAGGCCTTAACATATTATTGTATGACCAAAAAATCCAGAAGCTGGTCGTTCCTGTTACTGTCCCGCTGCCGTGTATTCTGGCACGTACCGTTGCATTGTGTACAGGTACTGCGCCGTTATTAGCTGCAACTGGTCCAAAAAGGATTGCGGCAATTCCTCCTGAGCATCCTGTTCAGGTTTACTCTGGTATTACTCAAGTGATTGCCAAACTTGCTGCCAGTAAACTTTGTCAAAAACTCATTTATACCCGTTTTGAAATAGGCAAGGGAGGGGTACTCTATGCTTGACCCGATTGGAGCTTTTGAAAAAATAAGGAGAAATTTCATTTTGTATATTAAGACGGCTTTTGGCACGAGGTTCCCCTCTTTGGATTTGGAACGGGAGGGCTTGTTAAATCAAGAGGGTATATTGAACCAAGAGCCTTGGATTGAACCTCTGCCACGTTACAAAAGCAGCGGAAAGACGATTGGAGCTCTTGTACTGGATGATTTGCCGGGATTGACTGACGAACAAGTTGCTCTTTTTAAGGGGCTGGTGCAATGCGGTTTATTCGGCACTGATAAGTTGCATAGTCATCAATCTGAAATGTTGAAAAGAGTCCTTAGCGGAAGAAATTGTGTTGTTACTGCAGGAACGGGTTCTGGTAAAACAGAGGCGTTTTTGTTTCCTTTATTTGCGCAGTTAGTCAAAGAAGTGCCCGGGTGGAGTGCTCCTGGTGTGCCGCATGCTAATTTGAATGATTGGTGGAAAAACGAGGATTGGCAAAGCCAGTGCAAGGAAAATAGAGAGTCTTGCTGGATTCCTCAGAGGGGACATGAAAGCAGGCCTGCTGCTGTTCGGGCTTTAATTCTGTATCCTATGAATGCTTTGGTTGAAGACCAGCTGACTAGGTTAAGAAAAGCTCTTGATTCAGAAAATGCTAGAAACTGGTTTTCTCAAACAGCAACGAATAACCGTATTTATTTGGGAAGGTATATCCGTGGCACACCTGTTGCGGGAGACATGTTTGACCGCCCTGGGAGAAGGGGAGGCCGCCCTGTAAATAGAAAGAAAACAGAAGCTCTTATCAAAGCATTAAATAGTGCTGATGAAGCTGCACATGCCGCTCATACATACGCCAGCGATGAGGCAAATGATGACCCTGATAAGCATGAATGCGTGTATTTTTTTCCACGATTGGGCGGTGCTGAAATGCGAAGCAGGTGGGATATGCAGCAAAGTCCTCCAGATATTCTTATCACTAACTTCTCAATGCTTAGCATTATGATGATGCGGGAATATGATGAGCCTATTTTTGAACAGACTCGTTCATGGCTTGCAGCTGAAGATGTTGAAGAAGATAAACGGGAAGAAGAAAAAAGAAACAGGGTGTTCCATCTGATTGTTGATGAATTACATCTTTACAGGGGCACAGCGGGTGCAGAAGTTGCTTATTTACTAAGGCTTTTGCTTTTACGTTTAGGATTATATCCTGACCATCCTCAATTGAGAATTTTAGCATCTAGCGCTTCTCTCGAAGCAACAGACCCCAAAAGCCGCGAATTTCTAAGGGAATTTTTTGGCGCAAGTCAGTTTGATATTATTGAAGGTAAGCAAAATCCACTTCCACCGATCTCTGGTTCGGCTTTATTACCACTAGCTCCTTTTAAGTTTTTAGCAGAGAACGGCCCTTCTGTTGATGAAGCGGTGATTAACCAGGTCGTACAAAAACTTGGCGGTTCAGGTGCAGGGCATACATCATTATTTAGACTGTTGGAACAATTTAATCTTGATGCTCGAATGCTTAAGGCTTGCGAAGTGGAAGGACGCTTGCGGGCGGTCTCTCTTAGTAGTTTTGGAAGAAGCATTTTTGGTGATACAGAAAACCCGGAGGAATTACAGAAAGCTGCACGGGGTATTTTACTTACACGAAGTCTATATGAGAAATATGGACAACAAACAACCTTGCCTTCTTTCCGCTTGCATTTCTTTTTCCGTAATATTGAAGGATTATGGGCGTCAACAAAACCTTTACAGGGAACTTCTGATGACCGACCTGTTGGCAAACTTTATCCTTTAACCCGTATTGTGTGCGATACGGGTGAAGCGTGCCGCGTTCTCGAATTATTATACTGCGAGCATTGTGGAACTGTTTTTTACGGAGGGAACCGTCTAATCAGGGAGAATGGTGCAATCGAGATGCTTGCTACTACACCGGATATTGAAGGTATCCCAGAGCGGCAGGTTGCCAGATTTGTTGAACGGCGTACCTACCGCGAGTTTGCTATCTTTTGGCCTTTAGGGAGCCAGGAGTATTGCAGTCCTTCTCACTGGCGGCATCCGCCAATTAACAAGGGACAGATTTCAGGACAGCCACCCTGGGGTAAGTGGAGCCGTGCAAGTTTAAACACTTTGGCTGGTTATGTTGAGCTTTCTCATGACGAGGCTGACGCAACTCCTAGTGATTGGGTTAAGGGCTATCTTTTTGTTATTCCAGGTATCGCTACTGATGCGGGTGAGAATTTCCGGGCACTTCCATGTGTTTGTCCTTCATGCGGTGCAAATTATACACGGCGGCTTTTACGTAAGTCGCCAGTGCGTGGTTTCCGGACTGGTTTCTCGAAAGTTAGCCAGATTTTGACTAAGGAATTATTTTATCAGCTTCCTGAAAAGGACTTCATAAGCCGTAAGTTAGTGGTTTTTTCTGATAGCAGGGAAGATGCTGCCCAGATATCCAATGGCGTTGAAAGAAATCATTATACCGAGCTTGTGAGAGAAATTGTTTGCCACGAGTTACAACTTGAAGTGTTGGGTGAACCACAACTTCTTGGTGATATAGAGAGCGGCAGAACCGATGTTGGTCCTGAAGCTAGAACGTTCTTAGAAAGAAGTTCTGGAGCCGATGAAAGGTTACGAGAATTAATTGCCACAGCTGCTACTCCGGTGCAAGGATTAACGCCGACTCTGCAGCGCCCAGTCAATGAGGCAAATAGGACACTTGAAGGAATCAGAAGGAGGGGAAATGAACGGACTGTTTCTGTTTCTGATATTCTTCCACCCGCCGATGATCTCACTAATTGCGGTGTTTTAATTAGAAGGCTCTTAATACTAGGTGTGAATCCTGCTGGCAATGATGTGTTGTTGCAAGGATATAGATGGGATAATAACTATCATCCTTGGACAGAATTGTTTAATTTCACAAGTATGAATTGGCAGCAAGGTTTACCTCAGGAATCACAGCACGGGCGGAATAGGATAGCACGCAGTCTTAGAGGAGCACTCTGTGATTTGTTTTTTGGAAGGCTATATTTTGGGTTTGAGTCTGCAGGTTTAGGGTGGCTTAGGTTTCCTCTTACTGATGATGATATGCAAAATTTTGCTGATAATGCTGAATTGCCTTCTGATGTTTTTAGAGAAGTATGCGAATCTTTTGTGCGTATTCTAGGAGATAAATACCGTCACGAAGGCTCTGAATATGAACAAAAAGACTACCCTACTTATGATTCTGCCTCCGCAGCCGTTAAGAGGTATATCCGCGCTGTAGCTACTAAATTTCATGCTGGCGAGCAAGCACTGGGTAACTCAGTGTTTAGTGCTTTACGTTCAGGAGGACATGATAACGCTAAGCTCATAATACGTAAACTGGCTGTGCGGGTAGCTATGGCGGATGACCCTGTTTGGATATGCCCACGTTGCAGGCGTTATCACTTGCACAGGTCAGCTGGTGTGTGTACCAATTGTTGTAATTTGCTCCAGCAAACACATAATACGTGTGCTGAATTGTGGGGGAATAATCATTTAGCTTATGCAGTAGCAGAAGGAAGGGAGCCGATGAGGCTTCATTGCGAGGAGTTAACAGCTCAAACTGATAATCAACTTGAAAGGCAGCGTCATTTTCGCGGAATGATTATAAGCATTCCAGGACAGCAGCAGGGACTAATCAGGCAAGTGGAAAACATAGATGTCTTGAGTGTTACAACTACAATGGAGGTTGGTGTTGATATTGGCAGCTTGCAGGCAGTAATGCTGGCAAATATGCCGCCGATGCGGTTTAACTATCAGCAACGTGTGGGACGTGCGGGCAGAAGGAAACAAGCGTTCGCAGTTGCTTTAACGCTTTGTCGTGGACGCAGTCATGATGAGTACTATTTTGACCGTCCCGAGAGAATTACAGGAGATCCTCCGCCTGTACCGTTTTTAACGATGGGCCAAGAGCGTATTGTGAAGCGCCTTTTTGTGAAGGAGTGCTTGCGCCAGGCTTTTAAGCATGCGGGTATGCATTGGTGGCACGGTCCTAGTTCGCATGATGTACATGGAGAATTTGGCTCAGCTGTTGACCCGGATGGCCACGTGGGGTGGGAGCAGAATCGGCCAAGAGTTGTAGATTGGATTTCAGCAAACAAAAGCGAACAAAGGCGTATCATAACTGGTCTTTTAGGAGAAAACAATGAGGAATATGTGGTGTGGTTGGAGATGCGATTGCCCGAATTAATTGATGCTAAAGCGGTTGACCCGGAGATTGCTGGTGATGGTCTTGCAGAAAGGCTTGCTGAAGGAGCTGTGCTGCCAATGTATGGAATGCCTTCAAGAACACGCCTTCTTTATCATAGGTTGTCAAAGGACTCTGCTCTTACTATTGACCGGGATTTGGAATTGGCAATTAGCGAATTTGCTCCGGGTGCACAAAAGACAAAGAATAAAGCTATTCATACTGCTATTGGTTTCACGTCGCCTTTGTATCCGCGGAATGTGCAATGGATTTCTTCTCCAGAGGATCCTTTGCCTTTTAGGCGCTGGTTTCAGCGTTGCAAGTCTTGTGGTTATACTGCAGCTTCTGAAGAGCGTATGATTGATGAATCGTGTCCTGGGTGTGGTCAGCCACATGATGAAAAACAGCGTTTTCTACAATTTGAGATTGTTACGCCTCAAGCATTCCGAACAGAGCTTACTCAGGGTGAAGATGCTAAGGAAGAAGGCATAGTGCTATTTGGTATTCCGGGTGCGTTAGCAGAGTCGTCGGATGGAGGAACTCAAAAAGCAATTGATGGTACGAATTGCCGTTTAGTTCTTTCAGATACAGGCCGCGTATGGCGTATTAATGACAATGCCGGAAGGCTTTTTGAGGGTACAGTTGTTAATACTCCACCACCGCCATATCAACGCCGTGATCAACGCGGGATTCCCCCATTGGCTAATCAATGGATTGATACACGTTTTTTGCATACTGATGTTGATAATCCTGACAGGGTCGCTTTAGCAGCTGGAAAAACCACTGAAGTTTTACGTATTACACCTGCCGCTATTCCTCCAGGTCTTAATATTAATCCTGAACGTACTGAGGTTCGTGCTGCAGTTATTTCCGCAGCATTTCTTATTCAGCGGTTGCTTGCTGACAGGCTCGATATTGACCCTGAGGAAATAGAGGTTGCTAGCATTGCGCACAGAACAATGCCTGTGAATAGAAGGGTTGCTGATATTATTTTAAGTGATAGGCTTCCTAACGGTGCTGGTTTTGTGCGGCAGGGTTTTAATGAGTTTGGAGATATTCTTCGGGAGGCTTGCTTTCCAACAGTAAGCGGTTCGTATCCATCTTTGATTCAGCAAGACAACCATCGTGTTTGTGATTCTGCATGTTATGACTGTCTTAAAGTTTATAAGAACATGACTTATCACGGTTTGCTTGATTGGCGTTTAGCTGTCTCTTACCTTAAAGCTTTATATGACCGGAATTACAGTGCTGGTTTGGATGGTAATTTTACTGGTCCTGAACTTGATGGTGGGTTGGAATTCGCAAGACAGTTGAGGGACAGTTTTATTTCCTATTTTAACTATAAATCTGTTGAGTGGGAAGGGATTCCGGGAATTATTGCTGGCCACAGAAGGTTTATTGTTGTTCATCCGTTGTGGGATACTTTCAGGGTGAGCGGCATTCTTGCAAGGGCTGTTGCTGCGGCTGGTGGAAGTGTTAGGTTTATTGATACTTTTAACTTGTTGCGGCGTCCTGGATGGTGCCACGAAAGTGGTTTAAATACCCGGTGAAGAATGAGACTTAAAAATATTGAATTGGAGCCTTTGAAGCCACTGTCAAGGATTTCTCCTAGCAGGTTTTTTTCGCTTCAGCAATGTTCGCTGAAGGAAATATGGGCTTCTAATGGCCAACGTCGCTTGTTACCTTGTTCGCCTTCTGCTTATGTTGGTACGGCAGTGCACAAATTGCTTGAACTTGCTTTTCAGGGAAGGATAAAAGATGAAGCAACACTGGAAAAATGTTGGGATGATGAAATACGCAGATTAGAACAAGAAATGACTGCTAATACGGTTGAAAAGCATCTTGTGCCTTTAGAGATGAGTGCTTATAATTACGAAGTTAAGAAGATTCTTGCCTTTAGGATGTTATGCTCTATGTTCAGTAATTGGATTACTACAAGGGAAATTGTTGCACAAAAAAGTGGTGCGGAGGTTTGGGTGCAAACACCTGACGGTAAAGTGGGGGGAAGGATAGATTTTGTGAAAGAGACAGGTGATGGTATTGAGATAATAGACTATAAGACGGGACCGTTAATGACTGAAACTCCGAATGATGTTCCCAGAGAAGAATATTTGAAACAAATAAAAATGTATGGAGCTCTCTACCATGCTATGCATAAGATTTGGCCGATTAATTTATCGTTAGTTGGCCTTGACCAAAGCAAGTATACAACAAGAGTGAATGAAAGTGAATGCTTGGCTCTTCTGGAGGAAGCACAAAAGTGTTTTGATGATACTAATGAGTTGATTGAAGGAGGATTGGAGCCGGGGGATTTTGCCAATCCTTCTCCAGGAACTTGCAAATATTGTTTGCATCGGCCTGCTTGCGATAAATATTGGTATTGTCGGCAGGAGGATGGGAAATGGCCGATTGATATTTCTGGCAGAGTTGAAGACAAAAAGATGTTAATCAATGGATATTGCCGGGTTGTGCTCAAAACAGACACGTGTGACGTGGCAATACGCGGCTTGTCAACGGAAAGGCATACGTTTTTAAATACAGATATTAAAAACGTTTTGTTTTGCAATTTGGGGCGTGATACTTCTGTCGGCTTTTATGTTGAAATGCCTTTAACCACAGGATACGTTTTACAATGGGCGTAAAAGAAAAAAGTATAAGATTTTCATCCAGTATTCCTATCCTTTCGTTTTTTACAGGAGGCGGTTTTCTCGATATTGGCTTTGAACAAGCTGGTTTCAGTGTTGTCTGGACCAACGAAGCTAATGCAGTATTTGCTGGTCTTTATGCGTATGGTATGACGCGTTGGAAGCAGTCCCTGCGGCCACGGGCAGAAGAAATTTCTATTAGCACTACAAAAAACATTGAAAAGGTTTTTGCCCCAGAGATTATCAAACAAGCATTTCCGGAAAGAAAACCATATTTCTTTGGAATAATTGGCGGACCGCCTTGCCCTGATTTTAGTACTGGAGGTAAAAACCGGGGCGGTGAAGGCATTAACGGTCGTCTTTCAAAGACTTATGTGCACAGGATTTGCAAGATTAAGCCTTCGTTTTTTGTTTTTGAAAATGTTCCTGGTTTATATAAAACCCAGGTTCACCGCGAATTTCTTGCTGGCCTTGAGCGTAGTCTTGAGAGATGTGGGTATTGTTTGGATTTAAAGATTATTAATGCTCTTGAGTTGGGTGTTCCCCAAGACAGGCAGCGTTTGATTATGATCGGCATTCAAAAGAAATATGTTTCCAAATGCCTTGGCCGACAAGTTAAGGAAACGGAACGGGGTTGGTTCCCATGGCCTGTGAACAGAAAGTATGATAAGGCAAAAACTAGATTTAGCTGGCCGGGTACAACTGGCAGCAGAGAGAAGCCTGTCTTGCCTGAGGGTGTCCCGGAAGAGCTTACCGTGTACCCCATATTTAATTCGGGCAATTGCCCTTCTAAGGTTCAAAACGGAAAGGATACGTTTAAGGCTTATTCAAAGAAATTTTTGCTGATTGAGGAGGGCGATACGAGAAGAAAATCATTTAAAAAATTACACCGCTACCGCTTTAGTCCAACAGCGTGTTATGGGCACAATGAAGTTCACCTGCATCCTTGGAAAAAAAGAAGGCTCAGTGTGAGAGAGGCTATGAGGATACAGGGCATTCCTGATGCATATGTGTTGCCGGAAGAAGCGCCGTTAACAGCTAAATTTACTATTGTATCTAATGGTGTGCCTGTTCCATTGGCCAGGCAAGTCGCCAAAAAACTTTTTGCCTTTTTCAAAAAAGGGGAAATTATCTAAAATGGCAATTCATAATACTTCCTATGATGCGGCAAATACTGCTGTAAGAGCTTTTCTTACCAAGGTTGGGGCTACGTATTGGGGGAAAACATTTAATACGGGTTCTGGTTCTGGTAGAGCAATTTGGATTAAAATAAAGGATAATGTTTTTGAAGGTAAATGCTGTTATTGTGGCAAAGCATCTGATAAACCTCAGATTGAACATTTGATAATGTTTAACAGGGAAGAATATGGTTTGCATCACCCCGGGAATGTTGTACCTGTATGCAGTAATTGTAATAAGAGGGGAACGGATGAAGATGGCAAGCATTTATCCTGGGAGGGACATCTTAAAAGCGTATGTCAGAGAAATAATGAGATGAGTAGTTTTGATAAGAGAAAAGAAAGGATTTTACACCATATTGGAAGAGGGGAATTTGCTTATCCTAAATTAACAGAGAATGAAAAGCATTCAATAAGGGTTATTGCCGAATCTTTATATAATAACATTACAGCTGAAACAGATGATTCCTTGTCTTTATATGGAAAGATTACTAAGGCATTTGTGAATAAAGAGCCGTAACGTGAGTTGCCCAGATGGATATTTGGTCAAAAGATAAACGTAGCCAGGTAATGTCTCGGATTTTAAGTAAGAATACGAGCATAGAGCAGCGGGTACGTGAGATGCTCTTAACAATGGGCTACCATTACCGCTTGCATGTGAAAGGACTGCCAGGTAAACCGGATATTGTGTTGCGTAAATATAAGGCCGTAATATTTGTTCACGGTTGTTTTTGGCATTTACACTCAAAGTGCCGGGATGGAACTATTCCTAAAACTCGATCAGCATATTGGCGAGAAAAACTTTTAAACAACAAGAAACGAGATGTAAAGCATATTCGCCGATTACATCATCAGGGATGGAAGGTTCTCCGGTTATGGGAATGTGAAACAGAGAAGGATCCAGAAAAAGTTATTAAAAAGCTTCAGAAATTCCTTGGTTAAGAAACTATTTTCTATTTCCCTCCCTCGGCAATCGCAGTCGTCCGGCTTCAACCACCCTTGGTGTTTTTCGCTGCGGATTTTGTGTGCTTGCCTTCACCCACCCAAAAACCCACCTTTTGAAAATCTTGCCGCCCCCGCAAAGAAAAAACATTTTTTTATTATACACGTTTTGCCTGCCTACCGGCAGACTGGCGAGAGTGAGGACGCAAGCCCGAAGCGGAGGGAGACGTAAAAATTTATTTTTGTGACGAATGAAGCGAAGGGCTACGCCGAAGCAAGTGGTCCTTCGGTCTTGCTCAGGACGACCTTTCGGCTGACCGATGGACGATGTTTCAAATCGATGAAGTCCAGCGCTTCTAAGAAGGTTTTGATTGAATTTTGAGGTCAGGTGCATCTATACCCTTCGGCAGGTGAAACTAGTCATTAGCTTTCTTACTCCAGCAACAATTGTCGAGATAAAGAATGAAAAATCCATTAGCTAAGTATCTGGAGCAGAAATTAAGAGTGCTGCAGAGTAATTTCTCTCTGGGATTGATGTTGGTTGGCGGTCTTGCCGAGCCACTACGCCCCAATGTTGATAGCAATACTCTATCTTGTGTGATGCGGAGGAACAATAACCTCCGCTTTCTAATTACTGAGAAGCAAAAACATACGCTTCAATCTGGCAAACTTGACACAAGAAATATATCAATTATGATATATTTGAAAATGCGATGAGTAGATTATACAAGAACCCCCCTCTAATAGAGGCGATATTTGAAATACGATTTCCTGCCGAGCTGTCCATTGAATGCCAAAGAGACAAGTTCTATGAAAAAATAAGAAACGACTATCCTCAGATACTTGTCCCCATAGTTATGGGAGAATCTCCTTCCTTAAAAAGCTATGAATTTAGAGGTTCAGAGGGCAAGAAGATAATCAGATGTTCTATAAATACGTTTTCTATTCACACCAATGAATACAAAGGTTTTGCTAGATTCAAGGAAGATTGTCTCAAATATACTCAACTATTCGCTAAACTCTATAGCATAACTTCTCTTAAGAGAGCAGGCTTAAGATATATAAATCACATTCCTATAGTTAGAATTGAAGGATGTATACCAATACAGAAATATCTTAAATTTGGTTATCGTTTGCCCTCGGATTTAGAGTCAAATAAATTTGAATTATTTGATACAACTTTGATTGCTAAAATTGGAAAAAGTAAATTGAGATTATTGATTCGATATTTAGAAGTACCCAGCGCTGTCCAAAGAGAATTTATATTATTGGATTTTGATTGCTATTACAAGGGCGAATTAAAGAC
>SDBT01011603.1_pt1 | contig 14173 bp, 18 predicted proteins | sample 2277101 | NCBI WGS metagenome assembly SDBT01 (sample SAMN10404973, study PRJNA504765) | marine sediment metagenome | isolation source: marine sediment core GS10_PC15, 103 cmbsf | place: Arctic Ocean: Southern Knipovich Ridge | collected 2010 | reverse complement strand
CTCAAAAAAGATAAAAAAAATCTTAAAAGACTTGACTTTCAAAATAAATATTGCGATTGGGGCGTCTGAAAATCTTTATTGGAGGTGAATCATGGTTACTTTCAGCGTACCGGTCAAGCAAGGAGAAACTCGGTTTTGTTTTCGCTTTGCGGTTCAGGAGGCAGGTGTTCTGTTTGCAGGCTCCAGGTATGGGCAAATACCCCAATCAACCTGCAAGGCTCTCATTAATGGTCTTGCTAATCAGGGCTTCAGCTTTTGGGTTGGCTGTGCAAATGGGGTGGATCAGTGTTTCAGGAAAGCACTGTCAGAATCAGCCTATACGGATCGCACTTTTGTAGGCTGCGCTTTCGGTAAAAAGGAAAGGGCACTATCAAATTATGGTCTCTTTGCCTCAAAGGTAGTGCCGGATAGTCTATCCCCTAAAGCAGCTTTACGCAGAAGAACACTCTACCTGGTTAAAAGAAGTTGCATGGTCATACTTTTCCCGGAAAATCCTTATTCCAACTCATCATGGGGTAAAGGTTCAAGGTTGGTATTCAAGGCAGCCCTGTACCAGCTAAAGCCGCTCTTTGTGGTTTGCTCAATACGGCCGGAAGATTCCCCTGATTACAGGGTGCTTTCTTCTACTATTTACGGGGTTTCCGGTTATTGGGTTGTGCCCCATCCTGTTTCTGATGGCGGCTTTTGCGATGATGAGTTTTAAAGGAGTAAGCCCTATGGAAGAGGTAAGGAATATTAAAATCATAATCAAGTCTGTGGAGAACAAAAAAGGAGAGCATATAGCTTATTACAAAGCTGATCTAATGCAGGCTACTTTCTCTGTTTATATCAACGATAGCATATTCGGAGCCCTGGCTTTGCATAGGTTTGCTGAGATGATCCAAAAAAGTTATGGCAAGAATTATAAAACGGATAGAGTAGATTTTTTGTTCGCAGATGATCTGATGCACTTTGAGAACAAAGCTGTTTTAGATGTAGTAGCAGGGATTAAGGCTTTCTGCGTATAGAATAGTATATGGACAAATCTTCTCTCTCCCCCCTTTTTTTCCGGAGCGCCTCATAGACCTGGCATCCCTGCCTGGTCTATGAGGCTTATTCTATCGCCGGACAACACGATGTTGTCCGGCGAAGATTACAGACAAGACTTCACTTTACCAGGAGGAATTGACTGCCTGCACATTCTCACAGATGTTATTAATTCGGATCCCAGTCTACATTACTCCAAACTCATTATTGAAGCGGATCGGAATTGTGCTCTGCTCCCCCAGGGGGAGAACGAAAGCTGGAAGCGTTGAGAGTTTTCAAGTTTAGACGAAATACGATACGGTAACCGGATGGAAAAGCGGTTAACCGAAGAAAGAGGGGGGGGGGAATTAAGAAAGAGAAGACCCTGACACGGAACGGAGGGGTTGAGGATACGGACTAACTCTAAAAAGGTGAGCGGTTTTATAATGGTGCTTGTGGATCGATATGGTAAAATCGGCAGGAAGGGCAACAGGCAATTTTCTACATTCGCCAGGAGTGCACAATGGCGGATTTTTTAAGGGTCTGGAATTCTGCACTTCGGAAAAATTGGATATCGGCTAACACACCATTCGCCGACTTTCGAGGTGAGCACCATTCTCTCTATGGTTATCCACTCTTCATTTCTCCCCTGCATGCCCTCTGGCCGGATCACATTAAAAGAATACTATCCAAAGGGATTATCCGCCTTGCTTCGAGCCTGCCGTCCTGGCAGGCTTGTCTTGGTTTGTAGAGCGATGGAAAAATAGCTTCCGAAAAACAGGGATGTTTTTTGGAAGGTCGGGAAGCCGCAATATCTGGAAGCAATAATATTATATCGTTACCTAATCCCCCACCACCATCTTGAAAAAGACAGGTGAAGACATAATCCACCATCAGAAGAAACGGATCGGATAAATCTATATCTTACCTGTATCTCATCCGCAGCGATTCTCTTCTTTTGATTCTTCCGGCCCTCTCCTAGCCGGATAACGAAAGCTCGAAGCGGTGAGGATTTTTCAAGTTTAAGCGAAATACGAGGCGGTGGCTGGATGGAGAAACGGTTGACTGAAAAAAGAATGGGGGGGAATTAAGAAAGAGAAGACCCAAACAGGGAACGGAGGGGTTATGGTTTGTCCGCCATGCTTCGAGCCTGCCCTCCTGGCAGGCTTTTCTTGGTTTGTAGAGGGATGGAAAAATAGCTACCAAAAAACAGGGATGTTTTTTGGAGTGTCGGGAAGCCGCAATATCAGGAAGCAATAATATTTTCCCTAACGATCCCTCCACCATCTTGAAAAAGATAGGTATTGAGATAATCCACCACCAAAAGAAAGGGATCGGATCAATCAATCTCTTACCTGTATTTCCACATAGTGATTATTTTCTCTTTTTCCCCTGCTCCTTGGCCGGATAACGAAAGCTGGTAGTGGTGATGAGTTTTCTTAATTTAAACGAAATACGAGGCGGTAGCCGGATGGAGATAGAGTTGATGGAAAAAAGAGTGGGGGGGGGAATTAAGAGGGAAAGAAAAGACGGCGACACGGAACGAAGGTGTTGAGGGGGCGGACTGACTCTAAAAAGGTGATCGGTATGATAATATGACTGCTGATCACATCAAAAGAATACTATTCAAAACCGATTGTCCGCCTTGCTTCGAGCCTGCCCTCCTGGCAGGCTATTATTTCTGTTTTAAGGTGCTGCAAATATAGCTTCCAAAAAACAGGGACGTTTTTTAGAATGTCCGGAAGCCGCAGTACCAGGAAGCAAATAATGTTATATGCTCAACAAATTCCCCCGCTATCTTGAAAAAGACAGCAAGAAAAAGGGGTTGCTTTTCTCCAAGCACATTTCTTTAAATTTTTTTCAAGCTCTAAGAGTAACTATATTCGTTAACGCCGTGATAGCTTAAGAATCTCGTATGATTTATGGAAATATTCAGACTAACCAGGATTAATAGCCTGAAATCCTTATCTTTCTTAGATTCAATTTGCATATTTAGTCGGCAATATCCCCAATATAGGGCGATTGTACTGTCGGACGTAATTTTTCACCCCCACGGGGTAAAAAACATGGAGGCTTCCTATGACGGTGAGCTTGGAAGCCTCCATAATAATCCCATGGAAACGAAAGGTGCAAAGAATCTTGATGAGCAAATCTACGAGGCTCCTGAGGAGCACAAGGATCCTGATGACCGCAGGAATCCTGACTTTTTTGGCTGTCGGGGCATTCGCCTGCGAGATGACATGTGTGCTGAAAGACTCTTCGGCAATCTCCCGGACCGTTATCCCGGGGAAAAAAATTGTTCTCAAACGTGGAGAGACCTACTCCCTGGTGGTCCGATTTAAGGAGGACCACAACAACTGCAAGGTAGCTCCGGAGGTAACTCTGTTCCTCCTGGATGAGGAGAAATGGAAATCCTCGAAGGATTACCTCCCTTTACAGCTCGCTGGTTCCGTCAACTGGAGTGATATAAACTCCCGAACCCACGAGACGGAACTGACCTTTAAAGCGGTAAAGACTGGAGACTGGGAGTTGGAAGTGATTCGTGAATGTTCAAAGAAAGAGGGATACGACGAGTATCTTCTCTTCTGTGTTAATTAAATGATCGGAAGGAGAGCGGATAATGGCTGTCAACACGATTAAGAATCAATCCTGGGTAAGGAGAAGTATACAGGTTGGCTTCTTTCTCTTCATATTTATGATGGTTCTATCACACTTCCTCGAGAGCAACGGTAGTGAGCTGCGCTGGTCTGCCCCGCATCTACATGCCGTCTGTCCCTTCGGTGCGGTCGAAACAACTGGAAGGCTGATCACCCAAGGTCAATTCATACCCAAGACCCATGAATCCAACTTCTGGGTTTTGCTTGCAACGACGGGCGCCACACTTCTTATAGGAGCAGCTTTCTGCGGATGGCTCTGTCCTCTCGGCTCAGTGCAGGATTGGATCGGCAGGTTAGGTAAGAAAATTTCAGGAAAGCGCTTCAATAGAGTTCCATACATACTCGATCAAATGCTCGGCTACCTCCGCTACGTTGTTCTGGCCCTCGTGGTTATCAGTACAACCAGGATGATTAGCCTTGTGTTTGTCAGCGTGGACCCCTACTATGCCCTCTTTCACTTCTGGACAGGAGAGGCCCTGCCGTCTGCAATTGCTGTGCTAGCCGTTGTGCTGCTCGCCTCCCTGGTTGTGGAGAGACCCTGGTGCCGCTGGCTCTGCCCCTTCGGCGCCCTCCAGGGCATCCTCCAACTGGTCTCTCCCTGGAAGATCAGACGCAATCCGGAGATCTGTATCAACTGTGATAAATGCACCCGAGCATGCCCCATGCGGATAAAGGTAAGCGAAAAGAAGTTTGTGTTGGATACCCGGTGCAATCGATGCGGTGAATGCCTGGCTGTCTGTCCGATCAAAGGTGGACTCGAGCATTCTTTGCCGGGAAAGATCAGGATTCCCCTTAAGAACCGGCTTCTCACAGCCTTTCTTGTTCTGGCCCTCTTTAGCGCTCCCATCGTAATCTCCCAGCAGGCCGGACTCTTCAAGACCACAAATAAAGTCGTAGTCGTAGAGGGAACCCTAAAAGCGGAAGAGATAAAAAGCTCTATGACTCTGGAAGAGTTGGCTACGGGTTTTAATGTCAGTTTGGATACCCTGATAGCGTTTCTTTCTCTACCGGAGAGTGTGCCGGGATCGACTAAATTGAGAGACCTTGAGGATATAGACGATAGCATGACAACAAAGGCAGTACGGTCAAAGATGAGCACCTTTGGATAAAGCTGCAGCAGCGACATTTAGATAATGCAGTGGCATGCACGGAGAAGCGCTTGAGGCTAATGGAATATCATCAGAGTGTCTTTTAATCCAAAGTAGAGAGGAAAAGATGGCAAAGATATTTCTCATAGAGGACTATAAAAATCTTCGTGACGGCGTATCATCATATCTAGAGCTCTACGATCATGAGGTGACTGCGTTTGACCGGGCGAGGGGAGTTGCTGAAGCCCTCGAGACGGAAAAACCCGACCTTATCATCCTGGATGTAACGCTACCGTACGGTGATGGCTTCAAACTAGCAAGGCAAATTCGCAAAACTGACCGTTTACCCATCCTTTTCCTAACGGCTAGTCCTTTCGAATCAGACAGTATTGCGGGCCTTGAAGCAGATAGCGATGATTATGTTGTCAAGCCCTTCTCGGCCAAAGAGCTCACATTGAGAATCGAAGCCATACTGTGGAGAATCCGGTTGGATGGGCAGTCTGAAGCACTTAGGACGTAGTGGCGATGTAGGGAGCATGTGTTGGAGATAGACAAAACTGCTCATAGGGCTATAGTCGATGGAGAGGAGCTTAACCTGACGGCGGCAGAGTGGAAGATCCTGAACTACCTCTCTTCCCATCCGAGGATCTTTGTAAAGCGAGATCGCTTGACGGGGGATAGCCTGGACCGTCTCATGGCGAAGAACTCTGAGAGGACCATCTACACCCATATCAAAAACCTGAGGGCAAAACTGGGTGACCACGGATGGATAGAGACGGCGAGAGGCTTTTGATACCGTTTCTCTGGGGAAGTAAAATGACATTTGGGACAAAAACTTGAAAACACTTTTCACCCGCACCCTCTTGGCCCTTTTGACAGCTCTTCTCATACTCATTGGGATCATGATAGCGTTTTTTATATGGGGTTATGGCATATCCCTGGATGAATGGAGCCAGGAGAAACAGTCAGACATAAAAGACGTAGTCCAAAGCATATTGGAAAACAAGCCGGAGGGGAAGGAAAAGATATCCACTCTTCAGGATATGCCCCTATTTGTCTACAATTTGGACCGGGAGCTCGTGTATTCCAGCAGGGGAGGTGGACGCCAAATTACTCCATCCGATTTAACTCCATTCAGACAACGGGGAGAAACGCTGGGGTACTATTACTCGGGTAGTGTTCATTTCAAAGACGACATCGCAAATCAGCGGTTTATTGAATCCATGAGCTACACGATCTGGATTGCTGTAATTCTCTCGTTCGTTATTTCCTTCCTGTTTGCCCTGATCTTTGCAAAGAGTCTCTCTGCTCCAGCCCTCCGTGTTGCATCAGGACTGGACCAGATTACCCGTGGTAATCTTCAGGTTCACATACTTGAAAAGGGAGCCACGGAAATTGTTAAGATTTCCCATTCTGCTAACCTGCTGAGTATGCAACTTAAAAAAGAACAGGAAATGAGGAAGCAGTGGGCGCAGGATATTGCCCACGATCTGCGAACTCCGATTGCGGTTCTGAAGGCCCAGCTCGAGGGAATGCGGGATGGTGTTCTGAATTTGACTCCATCCAGGATTGAAAAGAACATGAAGGAGATAGGCAGAGTTGAGAGACTCATTTCCGATCTCGAAGAGTTGATGAGTCTGGAATCGCCCGAGAAAAAACTTTCGCGGAAAGAAATTAAAGCGCAAGCTGTGATTGATCTACTAAGGGATAGATTCTCTTTCGAAACAAGCAAAAAGAACATTAACTTCGTGGGAAAAACGATGATTGACACATTCACCGCCGACGAAATCCTCATTCAAAGAGCCCTGTCGAACTTCATGTCAAATGCCGTCAGGCATGCAAACCGTGACGGAACCATTACCGTCTTGATAGCAAAAATAGATAGGTCAGTCATACTAACGGTTTCTAACACGGGAGAGCTCATTCCGGCCAGCGAGATAGATAAGGTTTTCGACCGGCTTTTCAGAGGAGAGTGTGCTCGTAACACCCCGGGTTCAGGTTTGGGGCTGACTATTTCAAGAAAAATTGCTGAGCTTCACGGCGGCTCGATCAGCATCAGAAGTCAGAAGGACACGGGGACTGAAGTCAAGATGACCATACCTGTCTGACCTAGAGGGCTACTCGTTCCGGCTCTCCTCGCCCATGCTCTACTTCACGGCCAGCAGTTTGTTGATGGGAAAGGCTGCCTTTCGGCTCTGACTCGTTGCCAGGATGACCGTTGCCGTACCCAGGACTATGAATCCGCTCGTGTAAACATGATTAAAAAAGAATCCGTGGGCCCAACTCTGCGACCCAGGCCGTATGGAATATCTACTTCAAATAAAACAATACAATCTCGTTATCATGAATACCAATTTTCTCCCTTGCCTTCCGTTTATGCTCGGATAGATCTTTCGGTTCTGTGATATAAGTGCCGATGCCCAACTCTTCAACAGGACCATTGTATCCGTATTCGCGTAATGTCCGGGTGGTTGATTTGCTCGGTACCAAGACAACATAAACATTGTTGTAGTACCTAACAATGTTGTTAACGATCACGTCTACAACAACATCTAATTTGAATACTGATTTAATGTCTTCTCTATATTTTGAGTGAAATGTCGAAACAATATGCACGTTGTTTCTTTTCGCTATTTTCATTGCGACCCTCCCGGCTCCAAAGAGTGAATGAGAGTAGACTAAATCGAACAGTATTGAATTCACTTTCCTGCGAAGTAAAGGATCGATAGATGGAAGGCCAATTCTTTATGGAAGTCTGCCTAAAAATGGGACTGGAAAAAGGACACGCCGGAATAATTATCACAATAAATGTTGCCCAGATTATGTGGCGCTATGACAGTATAATTTACATATTTTTTTTTCAGACAACAGGCGTAGTTTTCTACGACTACACTGACGCCGTCGATTGCGGGTTTAAAGATGTCCGCAAATTGACAGATCTGGAGACTCACGCGATCCCTCCGATATGATGGCCAAAATTACATGCCTGCATGGCAAACCTCTCGACCGGTCGAACGGCCAGATAGACTGTCTTCTGATAAGCATTTACAAATAGGGGGGAGTTCAAATCAGTTACACCTTTTAAATCGGAGCTACCCTGTTAGCCGCCCGGTGTCTGACCTATGCTAACGCCATGAAGGCTCGCTCATTCTTGATTTTTTCGGAACCGCCGTTGTTGCGTTGACGGTATCACTAGTTCCACCGACGTTCCCACCTTCTCATCACTTTCGATTTTCACTTCGCCTCCGTGAAGCTCCACGATCATCTTGGCAATAGTCAGCCCCAGACCGGAGCCGGGTGTATTTCGCGCTCGCTCACCTCTGTAGAGTCTGTCAAAAACCTTGCCGATTTCCTCTGCGGGAATAGGCTCACCGGAATTGAGGACCTTCAAGGAAACTCTGTTGTTGATTAGGTCAGCAATCAGCTCGATGCACCCGCCGTGATTGACGTGACGGACGGCATTGGAGAGAAAGTTGGATAGGGTCCTTTCGATGAGATTTCGATCGGCAGCGAACGTTTGCACGCTGACTCTACTCTTGAAATTGATATCTTTTTTCTGCATCTCAAGGGTAAACCGATCCCTCAGGCTCTCTATCAGCTCCCGGGCGTTGATTTCAGTGAGATCAAGCTTTTTCTCCGGCGACTCGAGGCTCATCAGCTCTTCCAGATCTGCGATGAGGTTTTCCACATGCGAAACCTCGTGTAAACACTTATCTATGAGGACGAGGCTGAGATCCAGGACACCGTCGCGCATGCCTTCGAATTGCGCCCTTAATACCGAAATTGGCGTTCGCAGATCGTGGGCTACATCCTGAGCCCACTGTCTTCTGATGTCGTGCTCACGATCAAGTTGTTTTGCCAGCAGATTAACGGATTGAGCTATATGGGCCAGCTCTACGGTACCTCGCTCCGGCAGACTGAGATTGTAGGAACCGTGGCTGATCCTTTCTAATCCTGACGCCACCGCCCTGGCCGGAGCTACCAGGCTACGAGAGAAGAGAACAGCTGCTACGAGGGCTATCAGAAAGGATACCGCAAAGGCGAGCCAGAGTGTCTGGACCAGGGATTCGATAAAACGCCGGTTGGCCGAATCGCTCTGAAAGTGCTGGATTCCGGTGTAGTAGTAACCCCGGATTTGACCGTCGATTTCTACGGGCGTCATGTCTGCGGGATCGATATTGCGTCCTCGACCTCTGTTGGAGTATACAAGCTATTTGGATGCGTCATAGATGAAGAGCGAACTATCGACGGATATCGTATTTTCCTCTCCCCCCAACCTTTCTGTTACAAGCTCTTCGATAGCCCCCCGCCGGCTACGGCTCCACGTCTCCAGGGATCTCTGAAAGCCCCAGAAGAGGATCAGGCTCATGATTCCCAGCAGGATGAGAAGGGCGGCCAGAAAGGCCAGGAGTGTGCGAACGAGAAGTGTATTCATAGCTCTGTTCCGGAAAATCGGTACCCGAACCCCCGCACCGTTTCTATCCATTCGCTTTTGCCGAGCTTGGCCCGGAGGTTCTTGACGTGGGTGTCTACGGTTCTCTCAGAACCCTCGGCCATGAGGTAGTCCAGACTCTCACCGAGCAAGCGGTTTCTGTCGACAACCACACCGGCCTGAGAGGCAATATATGTCAGGATATTCCACTCTGCTGCTGTGAGCTTGAGTTCTCTACCGTTCACTGTGGAGCGGTGGGTGTCATGGCTGCACTCCAGAATTTGATCTTCCAACGACCATCTCCCGCTCCCGGATTGCGTTTCAGTCGACCGCGTTCTCTTTAAAATCGCTTCCACCCTGAGGGAGAGCTCTTTCGGGGAGAAAGGCTTGACCACATAGTCGTCACCCCCGACCTCGAATCCGGTTATCCGGTCGGATTCGGATGTTTTGGCTGTCAAAAAGAGAATGGGAACCTGATACTTCTCCCTGATCTGTCGGGCGAGAAGAAAACCGTTTCCATCGGGAAGCATCACGTCCAGCACGATAAGATCCGCTTCCTTTGTATCCAGGGCTTTTATCACACCTTCTTTGCGATCGAATTCAACGACCTCGTGATCGTTGAGCTCGAGATACGAGGTGACGACTTCTCTTAAATTTTCGTTGTCTTCGACTACAAATATCCGTGCCATTTTTCTCTTGAATATACTACCGATAAGGCAAAGATAGAAGCCCCTTTAGATCTGTGCAAAATGCGTGATCATGCACTCTGTAAAATTAGCTATCTGGTTATAAATTCATTACTATCGTAAAAAAAGGCAAAACACCAGCAGGGGAAGGAGATGATAACAGTACGTATCGCTTTATTATCCGCGCTGATCGACCTTCGGCAAATGAGACCTGAGCCGTAATCGCTTGGTACTGAATTGCTCCTTAAAAAATCTTAGGAGGGAGTTGTTTGCACACGTGACGCTTTGCGGTGGCAGTTGATTTCTTAAACTGGGTGCACCGCTCTTGGGTAGTGGCCATCCGTGGCCACTACCCAAGAGCGAAATCCGGGGAGGATTCGCCATGGATGGCGAATCCGTTAGTGGTGAGTAGCAGTATATCGAATCGCTTTTGAGATCTTCCACTAACCGGGCTAACTGGCACATTCGGATCCGTTGGTTGTTATGCACCCGCTATCATTTTCCGGCAAGAACCCTTTTCTTCGTCAAAGGTTGGAACGTGTATCAGCCCATATAAAGAAGCAGGAAGCCAGACCATCTTCACTTACTCTTCACAAACAGCCCACTTCAACTCCACAGTCTCCCCTTATCTTTTTGGGTAACCGGTGACACCAAAAGAGTGCCGCTGAACATTGAAGCTTACAGGAGGATAGAGATGAGCTTTCGAAACAAATCGATTTTACTGTTAACCGTCTTTGTTTTTGTGGGAGTCTCTGTATTTCAGGGATTCGCCGAGACTTCCGACTATGGGGCGAAAGGGGCCTTGAGTCAGTCAGACATGGATCTAAAGACCATGCTTACCTACGCCATAGAGGATGAGTATCTGGCAAAGGCCGAATACGAGCTGATCATGGATAAGTACGGTGAGATTCGACCTTTCAGCAACATCGTCAGAGCCGAAGAGCAGCATATCCGGTATCTCGTCAAGCTGTTCAACACCTATAGTTATGCGATACCCGCGGACACGGCCAAAGATCATGTTGTGCTTCCTCAAAACCTCAAAAACGCCTATGAAACGGGAGTGCAGGCAGAGATCGACAATATCGCCATGTATGAGGTTTTCCTCGAGCGCGAGCTTCCTGCCGACGTACGGGATGTGTTCGAGCAGCTTAAGCGAGCTTCAGAAAATCACCTGAGGGCTTTTCGGAATAATCTAAACAAGTACAGCTGAGGAGCAAACTTATGGCTATTAAAACAAAAACCGATCAAGTTCGACTAGCGGTCCAAATCTTCTTTTTCGTGCTGATTGCCCTGATCGCTGTCAATCATAGTCTGGAGGAAGCGGGTATTGGTGGGCTGCCCATTATTTCCTCCGCTTCGCTCCATGCTCTCTGCCCCTTCGGCGGGGTGGTATCCATCTATCAGTACACAACTACAGGTACCTTTGTAAAGAAAACCCACGAATCATCCTTCATTTTGATGTGGATCGTTTTTGCTCTGACGCTTTTAGTGGGTCCTGTATTCTGCGGTTGGGTCTGTCCCTTGGGCAGCGTCCAGGAATGGCTGGGCAAATTAGGCAAAAAGATCTTCAAGAGGAAGTATAACCGCTTCATTGCCTATCGATACGACAGAATCCTGCGCTACCTCAGGTACCTTATGCTCGGTTGGGTGGGGTATATGACCGTGGTCACAGGAAAGCTCTTTTTTGCCGACATCGACCCCTACTTTGCCCTGTTCAACTTCTGGACCGGAGAGGTGGCCACAGCGGGACTGGTGATTCTGGGACTGGTACTGGCAGCATCCCTGTTGGTAGAAAGGCCTTTCTGCAAGTATGCCTGTCCTTACGGGGCTGTTCTGGGGATATTCAACCTGTTTCGGATCTTTAAGATAAAACGAAATATTCCCACCTGCACTGACTGCAAGGCCTGCGATAGAAGCTGTCCCATGAATATCCCTGTCTCTGAGGGCACCGCTGTACGGAGCCATCAGTGCATTACCTGTATGAAATGCACCTCGGAGCAAGCCTGCCCGATAGAAAATACTTTGGAACTAACGACCGGTAACATGGAGGTGACAAAATGAAACTGAAATCAAAACACTTGGTACCGCTGATCCTTGTTGTTTTTATAGCCGGGATAGCAGGGACGATGGCCTTTAACCTGTGGAGAACGGAAGGCAGCAAAATCCCGGCTAAATTCAGAACCGGCGAGCATGAAGGAGAGTATAACCCGTCGGATATCCGGGGCTCCTACACCTTCTCTAATATCAGTGAGAATTTCAAGGTACCCCTGGAGGACTTAGGTAAGGCATTTGGCCTTGATGGTGTGGAGAACGTAGCGGAGTTCCAGTGCAAAGAGCTTAAGGAACTGTACCCCGAGCCTCCGGAGGGCGAAATTGGAACCGATTCAGCCAAGCTGTTCGTAGCCCTCTACACCGGGCTCCCTCACACGCCCGAAGAAACAACCCGGCTGCCGACTCCGGCCCTGTCAGTGCTCAGAGAAAAACTCTCAGAAACCCAGCTGGAGGAAGTCAAACAGATAATCGTAAACCTCTCTACTTCAAAACCGGTATCTTCGCAGGAAACTGCTGCAGAACAGGCTGGCGATCAAGACAGAGCAGTGCGGGGCAACACGACTTTTGGGGAGCTCCGGGACTGGAAGCTTGCTAAGGAAGATATCGAGCAGGTGCTGGGAATACCCATGGGCAAGCCGGGAGTGTCGGTCCGCGATCACTGCACAGCAAACGAGATCGAGTTTGGCGAGGTCAAAACAGCGCTTCAGGCCTTGGTGGATGCTAAAAATCAGTAGATTTGTTGGAGGAATATAGTGAAAAATGAAGCCAAAATCAATTATTGGGTAGACATCATAGCCGGAATCGCCTTTGTAGCGGTAGCGGCTTCCGGATTGGTTATGCTCTTCGCCGGTCACAGCGGCGGGTACCAGGGCGGCAGAAACCCCGAGTACTTCAAACCTATCCTCTTCTTTAGCCGAAGCACCTGGAAAGAGCTTCACTACTGGAGCGGAATCCTCATGGTGCTGGGTGTCTTGGGGCATTTTGTCCTGCACTGGAACTGGTTTGTGTGCATGACCCGGAATCTTTTCAAACCGAAAGCTGTCGTAAAGGTAAATACGGAGGTTCGTTAGACAGAGGTCTGATAGATAAGCAAATAAAAGTTATTTGAGGCATTCTGCCTAACAGTATTGCCGCTCGCAAGGGCGGCCTCTTTTGCGGTCCCAGCAGAACTCAACGTCCCAGGTGATTCGCAAACGGCACATCATTTGTCCCGATTATTGAGAAATGTCCTCCACCGCGTGGTTTATCCAGAAGCTGGTCGGGAGTATCCCCAATGGGTGAGGGTTGACGAAAAGCACTTGTTGTAGAATCCTTCGATCATGAGTAAATGCTATCTTGAAAGATATCTCAAGGATATTTGTTGTCGACTGTCGATTCCTACCAGGAGTGAAGATATCCTCATCGACAGAATAAGCAAACATCGAACGTACCATTGGCTTTCAATAAAATATGGAATATCCCGAACTAGATTGAATCAAATAGTGAGGAAGTTTTGGCATAGACTATGGGTTGGAACGATGGCTTTTGGCAAATTCTGCAAAGGAGAGCATGAGCTCATTAAAGAGCTTAAAAGGATTAGGCTATACAATCCTCGACGCCTCAATGAAGTCATGGACACAACTGTATCCCGGCCTCTTGCCGAATACAGTTTTTCTACGCGTATTGGTAAATGCTTGCTGTCGTCCGGAATAACAACAATCGACGAATTGGTGCAGAAAACGGAAAGCGATCTGTTGCGCATCCGAAATCTGGGCAAAACATGCATCAAGGAGATTAGAGATATTCTATCGTACTACGGATATTCGCTTCGACCAGAAGGTACTTGATCTATCCGGGAATAGATTTTATTTCTCAAACAGTTTAGAAACCCATTCGTATACTTTTTGGATAAGCCATCGTTATTCAATCGTTCATATTATTTGATGCATATACGGCAGCGTTATCCTGAAATACCTTTAAATGTTTGCCTCTACTGGTGGGTAGCCAGGAATCTTGGTGTAACAGTAAATAGATGAGAGCTACTGACCTTGTTTGTAATCAATTATTGTTTGGCTCTTCTCTGCTTACGCATCGTAAGTATTTCCGTACTATTAAATAGCTCTGGATTTTCCGTAAAAAGTGGCCTAATGGTCAGACCTCAGTAAATCCCCATTTTAGTCCCAAGTTGAATGCTCTGAAAAAAGACGAAATTAACGCAACAATTGAAAATAAAAGAACCTCCTGTTAAGCTGCAAAAAAAACACCGCCCAACAG
>SDBT01011602.1_pt1 | contig 14173 bp, 24 predicted proteins | sample 2277101 | NCBI WGS metagenome assembly SDBT01 (sample SAMN10404973, study PRJNA504765) | marine sediment metagenome | isolation source: marine sediment core GS10_PC15, 103 cmbsf | place: Arctic Ocean: Southern Knipovich Ridge | collected 2010 | reverse complement strand
GCGAGTTTCTTCTACAGTTAGACCGGCCAAAGCTGAGTCATGACTTACTGTTATATTTTCCATCTGTAAATCTCGGCCGCGGCTACGGATTACAGTATCAATAAAGTCGACCACTGCCGGACGCAGTGCTAGCTCCGCCATACGGCGAGCGCCGAGGCTATATGGGGCTATAATGCGATTAGCCCCGGCTTTCTTTAGCTTAGCTCCAGCCGCACTACTAGAGGCGCGAGCCTCAATAAACAAATCTGGACGCAGTCCGCGAGCTGAGAGTGTTATATAGACACTGTCGGCATCATTACCAACAGCAATCACCAGACCGCGTGCCCGCTTAATACCAGCTTCTTCTAGCACATCATCACTGGTGGCATCACCAAGCATATAGAGATACCCATTCTTCTCAGTAGTGGCAATGTTTTCCCGGTCTTTATCAATAATGACAAAAGATACACCCTCTTCAGCAAAGATACGAGCTATCTCTTGTCCTACCCTACCATAACCACAAAGAATAAAGTGTCTCTTCAATTTTGCTATGTTTCTTTCCATTCGTCGCCTCCCTAACGTAGTACCCAGGTGGCCTTCTATTATGTACCCGGCTATTACACTTAAAGTGTATAATGCTCCACTAACACCCCCTATAATTAAGAAGATGCTAAAAATTCGTCCGGTGGTAGTAAGTGGATGAACCTCGGCATAACCAACAGTAGTTATGGTTACGATGGTCATATAAAGGGCGTCAATAAATGACCACTCCTCAATAATTACATAACCGATAACACCAGCTGCTATGATAATAGCAAGGGCGCATACTCCCCATAATAATCTTCGTATTGAGCTCATCTAACTACTTGAGATAAGTTTTTAGTCCTTGTCCTGACCTTAATTCAGTATATCATAAGCTCATCTAGAATTTACATTGGCTAAAAGATTGTTAAGGACAGCAGGCACGTGTTACGATGAGACATCCCACTGGGAATATTTAGCGAGGCACTAAAAGTGAGCATTGAGTGATGGCGAAGGGTAATTTGAAGCAAGGATATAGACAGGTTATTGTGATAGCAGAGAGGTGTAAAGAGTGTGGCTTCTGTATTGAGTTTTGTCCGAAACATATTCTCCACGAATCCACTGAGATTAATAGCCAGGGGTATCATCCTGTTGGTGTAAATGATAGCGATGAGTGTACCGGATGCAATATTTGCAGTATGATCTGCCCAGACTTTGCTATTTATGTTGTTTCCGTTGAGGGAAAGCTTAAGGAAGAAGCGGTGTAGCATATGCCTGATGGTAAACATTTAGTTGGAGAATTTTTTATGAGTGGGGATGAAGCCTGTGCTGAAGGAGCAATCAGCGCTGGTTGCCGCTCCATCAACAGGACTACCCACACTAAGTGGCCAGGGAGATATGATGCAGGCACGATGGGGCAGTCATGGTAGTTACAGTATAATTGCTCTATCGCCTAACTCTCCGCAAGAGTTATATGATTTAACTATAAAAGCCTTCAATCTCTCAGAAAGATATCGCATACCAGTTTTGGTAATGTCTGAAGCAGCTACCGGGCATATGTACGAAAAGGTGGTCATACCTCCTGTCAGTGAAGTAGAAATAACGGCTCGGCGCAAGCCCACTGTCCCTCCTGAGGAATATTTGCCCTTTAAACCCGACTCCAATCTTGTGCCTCCTATGGCAAATGCTGGCGGTGGTTACCGATTCCACGTTACTGGTCTGACGCATGACGAGAAAGGATATCCGGCGACGACCGTTGAGGCACATGACGAGCTTATAAGGCGGTTGGTAGAGAAGATTGAAAAGAACAGGGACGAAATCATTGAGCTTGAAGAGGATGGCATCGATGGTGCTGAGGTAGTAGTTTGCTCCTATGGTATCTCAGCCCGAGTTTCACTTATTGCAATTGAACGCGCTCGAGAAGAAGGCATTAGAGTAGGTATGCTAAGACTAATTACAGTTTGGCCATTTCCTGAAGACAGGATTAGGGAAATCTCTAAGCAGGTTAAGGTTTTTGTAGTGCCTGAGATTAACTACGGGCAGATCGTTCGGGAAGTAGAGCGATGTGCCTGTGACATGGCAGAGACAAAACTTGTGTCTCATATGGGGGGCAGAGTACATAATCCAGAGTCAATACTAGATGCTATCAAACAGGCGGTTAAATGAGTAAAGTTACTACGGATGATGAAAAACATCCTTTGAATGCTTATCTGAGAGTGGACCGATTACCGCTTATGTGGTGCCCTGGGTGTGGTGCAGGTTTACCAGCTAGAAAAGGCTATTACTGAAGCTTTATTAAAGAAAGGCTTTAGCTTGGTCGAGGTAATTAGCCCCTGCCCGGTTTCTTATGGCCGTATGAACAATCAGGCAACTGGGCTGGAGCAAATGGAGTATTATCGTGGAAATAGTGTTATCAAGCATGGTATTAGTCCAAAGAACGCTGATATTGACTTCAACGGGCAGATAGTGGTGGGCAAGTTTGTTGATATGTGCCGTCCCTATCTTCCTAGTTTGCGAGGTGGAGATAATGGCAAATCGGTATGAGGTAAGGCTGTGTGGTCATGGAGGGCAGGGTATAATTCGTGCTGGCTATATCATTGGTCAGGCAGTATCTATCTTCGAGTCTAGAAGTGCGACTCTTATTCAGGACTATGGACCTGCGGCTCGAGGAGGAGCATGTCGGACTGATATTATATCTGTAAAAGCAATGAGGGATTCTATGCTAGCTTCTGTTCCCAAGAATACTGAGGAGTTGAATACGGAGGCTTTTGAACGAGGCTACGCCTACGGTTGTGAGAAATTAATATAAACTATACTCTGAGTAGGTGTAGAGATTAATTATTAACCTCACCCTCTTGCGTTTATAGTAAGAATCAAAAGTGCTGGCGCTCTTTTCTTAATAAATAGCCCTATTATAAGTATGCTATTATAGATATGATTCGGTAGCTAATACTAAGGTGTCACCATGAATAACCAGTCGGTAAGCCAAGCACTACTAGACATTTACCACCGACTTATGGCTCGCTACGGACCTCAGTATTGGTGGCCGGCACCGGAGCCTTTTGAGATAATAGTCGGTGCCATCCTTACCCAATCAGCTGCCTGGCGGAATGTAGAGAAGGCTATAGTCAACCTAAAAGCAGCTAAGGCGCTATCACCAGAAGCGCTGCGCCGCCTTAGCTTGTCTGAGGTTGCTACCCTTATTCACCCTTGTGGTTACTATAACGCCAAAGCACTAAAGCTTAAGTCCCTAGCTTCCTGGCTAGGGAGATGCTATGATGATAACCTCAATAAACTGTTTATCTGTAATACTGAACACCTCCGCCAGCAACTTCTTTCTATCCATGGCATAGGACAGGAGACAGCCGATTCTATAATACTGTATGCTGCCCACAAGCCAGTGTTTGTTATTGATGCTTATACTCGTCGTATAAGCCAACTAGTGTACATTCTCGCACTGTATCCACGCCTAAGACCACTCCCCAATGTCCACCATCCACCCACATATTACTTCCTAAAATTCCTAGCAATACTAAAAATCAACCAGACCCCTAACAATACCAAATCCAATACCGCCAACCACTGCACCAAAACCCACGGGATTTCCTTCAACTCAATTTCCATAACCTACACCATAACAAAGCCCAACCATCTTGTCAATAAAAAAGGGAGAGAAGTCTCTCCCTTTACTTCTCTCCCCGGCAATAACCCGTCTTCCCTTAAACTCACCCGATGGACAAAGGAACCTCTATCGGCTCATACGCCCGTTCTTCAACTTCTGCCACACCATTCTTACTGATAATCTCAGCAAATTCCTTCTTTTCCAGGTCCTCAACCCAAAGCTCTTCAACAGTCATTTTATACTGAATCCGACCATTGTACAGCTCCTCCTTCGGAACACCAATCGCAATCATCCTCAACCCAGCAACTTTGACTGCTTTCCCAATAAGTACCGCATTATCATCAAAGCACGTCAGGTCATAATACCTTACTCCCCACTTGCCAGTACACCTTGCCCTCAAAGCACACCACGTCTTTCCGCCACCCGACACTTTTACCTCCGTTTCCTTCTCCGAAACACAGCTTAAAAACAGCCTCGCACCTTCTCTAAACAGCATCGCTTTCTACCTCCTTTCTTATTATTTTATCTATAGAGTTACCAAACTCATCGACCCTAGTTTCCTTTATATCATCCCCCCAAACCTCAACCACGTGTTCTCTGAATTCTAATGTTATCATCTCACCATTACACCACCGAAATAGATAATCTTTCACTACATCCCACGCAAAGGCAACATAATCACCCTCAAAATCCTCAAGGAATTCATCATCATAGCTCCACTTAGCCCCGTGTTCTAAAGCCCACCTAACTAACATTCTCAACGTCGCCTTCCAACCTAAAGGCAACCACCCTTTACTTTTTAACAACCGCATACTTCCAAACTCTAAACTCTCGTAATTCTTCAATGCGTGCTTTACGTTATACATCATCAAACCTTTAACCGAATAAATATCCTGAACCCAAACTACCGGCGCTCCGTGTACCTTCGCCCAATACGGACTCAATATACTATGTAATTCACCAGCTCGCATCGGCTCTAGCAATCTATAAAACCCGTGAAGATGAAGCAAATGACTCTTCTTGCTTATCTCACCACAAAAACAATCCTCTGCTAGAATCCCCTCTTTCCTTAACCTCTTTCTCAAATTCTGATTATCTTGCTTCATTGAACCCCAATCATTATTACCATTCCCATTCTTATCCCGATAGTTAAGCGCTGTTGTAAATTCCACACCCTTTATCAACTCCAGCTTTTGTCCCCAAAGCCCTAACTCAAACGCCTGTTTTGCCTTCGCATATCTCCTTTTTTCTCTATGCGATAACTCACCAGACCGACCATTTGACTCAACTGGCAAGTCCACTCGACTTAATATTTTGTCATTCCGCTCTTCCATCTTTGCTCACTTTTTACTGATTTTATGATACCTAATCAAGTGAAGATGGCTGGCGTTGCCAGCCACCTCCTCCAACGCTATAGCATTTCTTTGTCTCCTCATACCACAGGCTCCTTCGTTAAAAAGAGGTTAAAATGCTGGCTCACATTTTCTAAGACTTTATCTATCACTAGCTTGTCATGCATAAAATACTTTATTACACGATATATAATGGCATTATTATTTTTAATTAACTTTTGATCGGAAAGTATTTCAATTTCGAGAAAGGTAGCTGCCCTCAGCATTTTATCTACTCCTAACAATTCGTCTCCAGGCTTGCCAGGGTGATATGTGTAAATTATTATGTTGTCTAGTTTATCATCCTGATATATACCAGCTAGACTCATCGTATCCTGCTTAGTCCAGTCTTTCCATAGCCTGGGGTTTAATATCCGGTGAGCCTCATCTATAAAAAACAGTCTATGCTCCTCACCATGGTCAAAGGTTCTAAAGAGTTGTGTCATTAACTCGCGACTGGTTAGCTTCTGATAAGGATATGGCATAGACAACAGGGTTAAGTTTCCATAACCTTGCACAACTTTATATTCGTCAAGCTCGTATTTGGCTATAACTGAACCTAACCCTGTTTTGAAAGACCTTTGCCAACCAGATATACCTATTATCATAGCCTAACCGTATTTTCTCATCAGACGACGAGCCTTAGACAAAGATGTGCCATATCTTACTCTAAAAGATTTAGTCCGGCGCCGAGACTTAAACGCGCGTAATCTATTTCTCATATTGGACATAAACCTTTCTCTAGGACTTTGAATAAGCACGAATCGATTTCCCACTTTTTTGTAGTAACCCATTTTTCCCCCCTTTTATTTTTTATCTGTACTCTGAATTGATTGCTCAAGTTGTAAGCCTTTAATCGCTTCAGCAAATTCTTTACGAGACCGGCCACCAATAACCATTTGCATATCTTCCGCCCAATTCACCAGGTCGTTAATGCAGGACAAATGGCTTGTTTTAGCTTCATACTTAGCAACAAGTAACACCCTACTAAGCCGTAGTCCTTCTATTTTATTCTGGGCGCCCTTATTTAATAAGTTTTCCTGTAACTTAATTATTCCAGCACTATCGAGTATTCCCATTAGCTGTTTACTCCTGGAACCACTGATTCCTGAACAGAGCCAAATAATGATTGAAGAATACCTGTCTGCCATAGAACTATACCCAGGATTAAAACACCACCGACAATCAACACCCATCTCCAGGGTACACCACCACCTTCCTCAAAACTTTCTAACGTCTGTATCATCTTTGAACCAATATCACTCTCTGATATAGACTGATAATATTCAGAACCAATACACGGTAGCTCCTCTTCACCCCTCGCAACTAAATGCTCATTGAAAGCGTCTATCATCTGCTCTGTTAGACGCTGACCAAATAACTCACCAACATCATGCCTATACATAGGCCGACCCGTTATACCTCTAATACCGATATAATTATCCTGACCATCTAAAAAACTGTGCATCGTGTTATCAAGCCATTTATAGGATATTTCTATACCACCGCCCAAGTTCGTACCGATGATTCCAGAAACAATCTCAATAACATTCGCTTCTTTAGCAAGAACCCAACAAGGCGAACCAACTTCCTTTTTACCAAATAGCTTCTCGAATAGTTTCATACTCCCTCCTTTTTTACTTTTCTGTCTCACCTGGTAATAGCCCTATGCGATAGTTGTGAGATTTATCCCGTAACCGCTCCACGCATTTCAGGGCTTCGATGCCTAGCTTAACAGCATCTTTAGACCTATGAGTTGATAAAGTAACCGCTGAGTGCAGCTCAAGTTTAAGGATTTCAATAGCTTCGTCTATTCTCATAATTACCACCTCATTTTAGACATCTCGTATAATTCAAAACCACAGATAGCGATTAAGGCAACAAATATCCAGGTAAACCCGGCATAGCCACTTTCAAAGTAAGTAGCTATACAACCTATGGCTAAGAAAAATATTGCCAGGTTGATCAGCATATGCTTCTTAAAAATGCTAATAGCTAGGAAGCCGAGTAGAAAGATGCCTAAAAAAACCATCCCTACGAACATTTATTCATACCTCCACTTTGTGGCTAGGTAGTTATTCTGCCACTGACCAACGGACAAATAATCATCATAAATCCACACCTGACTCACCGCCCCATCGAACCAAAATCTATAAGCAACCATACCTGTTCTACCAATAGCCATATCCGCACTACCCAACTCAATCAATTCGTTAAGGGTATAAGCATAACTAACCTCATTCTCGACCACACCATCTATAACAAAAGTAAGCTTTTCCGTCAGGTCATTTCTGCCGAGTCCAATAAAATGCCAGCCTATACCTACTTCACCCAAGCTAAATTTCGACCCGTACCCTACACCATCTCCAAAAGAGAAAACTAGTTTATTATTACTTGCAATTAGAAAAAGACAAAAATGGTCTTTATCACTAGAGGACGTGAAGGAATCACCCACAACAGTATGTGCAATATCTTCCTCGGCTCGGTAAACCCAGGCCATAATGCTTAAAGTATCCAGAGAATCGAATACTATATCAGTGCCAAGATTTATATAATCACTTGTACCATTAAAGACTCTGCCATTATCAGACCAAGCAGCTCCGGTGACATTCATAGAGTGACCGATAGTATCATCAGAAATAAAACTGCTACCATTAAAATATTCATCGAAGAGGGGAGCATAAAATACTAGACTATCAGTTTTGACTTCCCGAGCATTACCTGTTTCAATTTCTACTGGCTCTAACAAGTTTCCCTCAGCATCTAAACAGCCAGGGACTAGAGCCAAAGAAGCTATTAAAACAAAGACAATAATTCTATTTAGCCACTTCATGTTCATTAACTTACTACCTTATGCAAAACTACCCAACTACTATTCCAAGCGACAATTAAAGCCGTAGCACCAAACATTAGCTGCGGTACTGCTGTTCTCTTTGTCCGTATATACCATAACGTCACCAGAGCAATCCCACAGCTTTTAGCTGTTACCAATGCCCATAGTGGAAGATTCATCCACAATGCCAACTCTACCCCGTCAAGGCTCAACACATAGACGGTTGTAATCACATCAAGAACAGTAGCCACACCAAAACCAATACACCATTTCATTAGGCAGAACCCCTTATCAATTTAACTATGAGGAATACAGTCATTAAAGACATAATCACGAAAATTACTCCTATGAATCCCGGCATATTATCAACCTGAAAAGTCGATAAATGAAACATGAACTGCAGACTGTCCCATACCCAGTCTACGACTCCAAGTAAGCCAGGAGCTTCACTAGAGATACCTGCTTGCTCTATACCAGCTACAGTGTAGCCAGCACAAGAACCGAATCCAGATACGACGGCTATCATTATAACTAAGAAAAGCAGTAAGCCATATGAACTTATTCCCATTTAAGATTCTCCTCCGGCTATCCGTTTTCTAAGTAACATGAATATTGTTACGCCGGCACCTAGAGCTAGAAGGACTATAATCCAAGTTTCTATCCAGCCTATTACCATACCTAAACCTAGTATTAACAGTGGCACTAAAACCCTTAATACTTCTGACCGGCGGAAACCATAGAAAGCAACGCCCATAACAACCATTATGGCTATCCAATAACCAGGCGCATTATTTAATCCTAATGAATCAAGCGAGTCTTCCAACCACAGCTTTACATTAGTGTCACCACCACCAAACCCACCACCATCATCGTCACCGCCACCACCTATCACTAACGATAAATCTCTAACATAGTCATAGCTTATAGCACCACTCAAGATCACTCGTACCTCATAATTATCATTTATCATCCAACCATCCAGGACAATACTCATAGCATCACCGCTAATTGATAAATCCTTTGTTTTCACCACACCACCTTCGCTATCTATTAACTCTGCTTTAATCAAATACCAGTAATCCCTTAATCCTGTATCACCTACATCCATATTTAGTATTACATCTTCATTAATAACATAACGCACCTTATTAAGCATCAAGACTAAGGGCTCATCTAACAAATACCAATAGGCACTCTTTGTTGTACTAAACTCTTCTACACCATCTTCATAAATCAAGGGCTGATACATTCCCCTAGTATCCCAACCATAAGACTCATTAAAATCCAATATCAACCCATCTTTATCATCAAAGCCCTCCTGCATATCAGTCACAAAAAGTATAAACCGCCAATGAGCCATATAATCATTATTGGAGTAGCTGTTTTCCCAGTAATTATCAAGTAACCACGCCATAGTCTGATTATACTTCTCGTCACTACTGTCACCTTCAAACCAAACTCTAAAACTATAGTTAGCCATATCAGCCACTTCCAGGTTAGTTTTCCAATGTACCACCTGTAAATTCTCTTGACCAACCATGTAATCCTTGAACTCATAATCATAAGGCGGATGCTTAGTGTACCTGGCATAGACATTACCCACTACCTGAGAACTATCTGGAGCTTTTGCTACGTACCCCCAATCGCTAATAACTGCTGAACCGACCTCAATCACATAAACAAAGCCCTCAAAGCTATCAGCTACATCAGCCGACCATCGGTAATAACCATCAGTCCGTATCTTATCATTTTGGCTAGCTAGCACACCCCCACTTTCACTCCGCAATTCCAGCTCAATACTCTCGTTGACGGCACCACTTATTGTAAATGCTATTCCTTCATCAGCATAGGCACACCGCAACGACTCCCAGACTATACCTGTTATCGCACCACCCTCACCAGCTCCTTCAGCACTATTACCAGGTATATCGGTATTCCTTTCATCACTATCTTCCATATATGTAACAACCAGTTTCGGGTCATAATCTATTCCAGCCGTATCAGCACTAAACCACTTAAGTTCAAAATTGGCAAGACTTTCCCATACAGGCGGAACCCCCGTAGCATCTTTATATGCTTCCCTTAAACCAAATGTCGTTACACCAGTCTTATTTATATAATCTACACCCGCTTGGCTAAGCACAAACTCATTCCAGTCACTAGGAGCAGCCCAATCAGATCCTTCAATACTACTGCTCAACGGAGTAACTCCAATCCCATCATAATCACCTATCACTATATCATTATCATTTATCAACTCTCCGGCATAAACATTTACTGCCAGCTCGTAGGAAAATTCATCTACTAATAGCGTAGAATGAGAACGCAACCATAACGAAGCGGATACAATCACCACATCATCAGCAATTGCAGAAGTATCAAAACTTATAAATGATCTTATTAGCTTATCTATTTCCTGTGGAGTCACATCACAACGAAAACCAATATAACTAAAAGTCTCAGTCGGCCACGCACTAGTTCCTGTATCAGCATTTCTCATCACCGGCCACCATAGACCATCGGACTCTACATACGCCACATAGCCATCAACTACTACACCACCACCACTTCCTGCATCAGGATAGAAAGTATCTACTGTTTCACCAGCACCAAATACTGGTATTACCGGCAATAATAGTAAGGATAGCAAAATAGCTATCAAGCTTATCGTCAATAACTTTCTCAATTTAAGCCTCCTCAGACTAGCTTTTATCTAGTAACTTGCTGGCTGGTACTCCATTTACGACTTCTGTGTTGGTATTACTCTCCAACTGTCGCACCAGCAAGTTTCGGCTTTACCTCCTTCGTCGAAATGCACGTCCGATAGTTCTTCGACCACCCTTTGTAGCACCCATAATCAAGGCAACCATCACCAAAATCATGGGTATCCACCATAGGTTAGCCAGAGTCAACAGGATTGCAGGCGGAGCCGGGTTCAGAGCTTCCAAATCCGTAATCGCAGTTTGTATTTCAGGTATTACAGCAACTAATATCGCAAACACTACTAGTAACCCGACAGCAATCATAATCACCTTTTTTGCTATGCCATTCATACTAGATTCCCTCCTTTTTCTTTATTTACTTTACCTACGTCGTCTACGCCTACGACGACGACTACTAAATGCTCTTTGAACTAAACCACGACCGGTTTTTGTTGCCATCACTAAACCTACCATTACTATAATTAGTGGTATCCACCATAGGTTAGCAAGGGTTGTCAAGATAGTCGGTACATCTTCTACATCATAGCCAGCAGTTATTTCCTGCAGATTACTCGGAGCAACAAAAAATGTTAATTGAACAACACCAGTCACATAAGTAATCGTACCGGAACCACCAGCACTACCGGTCAAGGTAGCGTCACCATCATCTGTGAAGTTTTCCGTCTCGTCCGTTGCTGTAAAGGTTCCAACTTCAACTGGCTGGCGGTCAAGCGTAAAATCAAACACGGTCTCTACATTATCGCCAATACCAACCAGCTCGTCTGCAACGGTAATAAATCCAGTTACACTACCTTGAATTTGAGGAATTATAGCTACCAGTAGTGCAAATACAACAAGCAAGCCGACGGCAATCATAACTACCCTTTTTACTATACCCTTCAATTCAGCTTCCCTCCTTTTTGTTTATTTTTGTTATCGGCTCGACTAATCCGAGTCTTATAAATCCTTGACTTACACCAACCCTAACTGCTAGAGGGGAACTCCTCCGCGCACCTCTAGCCCTCAGTCAAGGTAAAACCCTATTCAATCAGCCTCTTTATACTTACAAAAAGGCACGATTTCTAAACCAAATATTCTTCTGAGGGCACTGTACCGCATATCTCTAAACTTCCTGCAATCAGAAGAGCTAAACCCCTGCTTTCTAGCTTCCACATACTTATACCTTCTCTCCTCACACGTTTGACCAAGATTAACTAACATCGTCAAAGGATTACCACCATTACTATAATGCGTCATCTTCTATTTACACCCTCTTACAAATTATATGAGGTATATTGTCAAGTAAAAGTTGTTTGGACACTTGCTGGTGATTAGTGAGAGCGCAAGCGATAGGCTTGGTTAGGTTTAGATGAATATTAGCCGGGTCGCTAAAGAGGATGTATTGTTGAGGGTGTTTATGCTTTAGTGTTTGGTTATTGAGAAGTCTCTGTTCCTGTTTAGGTGTCATAAGTTTAGCCTCCTTTTAGGTTTGTTTTTTTTTTTTATTAAAAAAGTGATGCAATCTTAATTGTAGATAAAGCGGAAATGAGCCTGTAGTCAGGTTTGAGTGGAACGTCACCTTGTGACGAAGGGTCGGTATGGTATGGAAAGAGACACAAGGTTAACTTGACTACAAAGGTGAATGAGAGCTATGGAGTGGTTTGGAGCTAAAATTAGTCGGGATTGCTTGCAGTAGGAGACTGATTTTAGGAGTGGTGAAATTATATTTTTTTAAATGTGGGCAAAGGACTTGACAAATAGCAATATACCTCATATCAACTAAACTATGTACATAGGACTAAATAAAGGAGAAAATCAAATGAAAACACTCGACGTACTAAAAACCATCACCACGGAGAAACCGCTTACTCAGCCAACCATTATGTCCTACACCAGCATATTCAAACGCCTCAATGCCTACTTCCCTGAATATCCCCAAACACCAGCTGAATTCAACAGATACTTTGCTTCTCTACCTGTCTCAGACCAAACCAAGCTAAACCACTACCGAGTATTCAAAGGAACGTCCGAATACCTGTTTAATACCTACGACATTGAAACACCCTTTAAGAAAGTAATCAGACCCCGACCCCAGAAAAAACAACGACGCTACTTCACCAGCCAAGAGCTTTTAGATATTATCAACGTTTGTAAAACAGACCACGAAAGAGCCCTAATAATGACTCTCATTGACAGCACTTCACGAATAGGCGAACTAGCCACTCTAACCATTGAAAACGTTAAAACAGACCATATCTTAGTTACCGGTAAAACAGGACAACATAAAAAAAGACTTGACACCCGATTATGCCAAGTCCTCTTAGCCCTACCTACCAACGGAACAGGACTTATATTCCATAAAAGTGTCGGCTCCCTTAAAGGCACAGTCCACTACATTATCAAACGAGCAGGCATTACAGGCGAAAAACTAGGTGCTCACAGCCTCCGACACTCCTCTGCTTCCCTTATAGCCCGAAAGACTAAATCAGTATTAGCCGTCAAAGCCATCTTAGGACACGAAGACCAATCCATGAGTATGCAATACATTCACGACGTAGAAGATAGCTTCCAGCAAGAAACCAGCCCTCTTCAACTTCTGGGAGAAGACCTCTTCGGCGCAAGTTCAAATCCTACCCAGCAATCACCACTCATGCTAACCAATGGCAAAGACCAGCCCGAAGATGAAAATACCAGCACCGATGAACTCTATAACCAAATGTTTCAACCACTACCTAACAACCTAAAAATCAGACCTCAACTCACCACTAAAGACCTCAACCTCATCCGTCAAATGTTCGTCCACTTTTGTAAAACAACCGAATACTCATCCGCTACCGCTTCCATAAAACAACTCTATAACAGGATGCTCAGAAAAGTAAAAACAAACGGAGATAACTAAACATGACAATTGAACTATGCTCTTACTATTCCACTACAGGATACCCAACCTTTAAACCCACATGTGATTTAAAATTTCGGGCTGGCATCTGGTGTCACAGCTATTATAAACCCCATTATTGCCGAAGATACCTCATTAAAGAACCTAATGTACATAAGAACAACCCATACTCGTCGTATCATTAATCGCATCGGTCTAGTCCCGGATAGTAATAGCTACATTGCCTATCAGGCCCTTTTTATGGATAAGCTGCCAACTGATGCCGGGTTATTCAATGAATACCATGCCCTGCTGGTCTGTCTGGCTAAGGATGTCTGCCGCAACCGCCCCTTTTGCCAGCAATGTTGCCTCAACAGTATTTGCCGCTTCTGTGAGATGGTTGAGTAACCCTATTCCCCCTCGTCCAATTCCACAGTAGTTACCACCTAGCGTTCTTAGTCTGTATCGTATTTAGGAGCTAGTCTATTGGCTTCTCTCCACTATCATCGCCATTCCTTGGCCGCCACCGATGCACATAGTTACCAGCCCCCGATGCAGATTTCCTCTTCTCATTTCGTGCATAATAGTTACTACAAGCCGTGCTCCAGTGCAGCCGATGGGATGACCCAGGGAGATACCGCTCCCACGAACGTTAGTATTATCCAAGCTGAGGTTGAGTTCCCTCATACAGGCAATCGTTTGAGAGGCAAAAGCCTCATTGAGTTCGATAATATCTATACTATCAAT
>SDBT01011601.1_pt1 | contig 14174 bp, 16 predicted proteins | sample 2277101 | NCBI WGS metagenome assembly SDBT01 (sample SAMN10404973, study PRJNA504765) | marine sediment metagenome | isolation source: marine sediment core GS10_PC15, 103 cmbsf | place: Arctic Ocean: Southern Knipovich Ridge | collected 2010 | reverse complement strand
TCCGCGCCGAGGTCATCCCTGATGTCATTCTCGATACTGACATGAGCGAATGGCATGCTCATTTGGTCAGCTATTATGTCTTTGACTATGTAGTTTATGTCTGGGTTTATTGGGCAGGTCATGGCTTCACCTCCTTTTTTTATTACAAAAGTTCTTCTAGTTCACAAACCTTTTCGGCGATCTTTTTATGTTTTTTTTCAAAACAATCTCTTGCATTATCGAACACAAAGTCCGCGGCCTTTTTCATAGCTTTTAAAGCAAGCAGCCTGTCATTGCTGTCTTTTCTTTTAAGCCCAGAAGTAGTAGCCCCGACCACCACATCTAAAATATGTTCATAATCTTCATTGTATAAATTCTTCATGACGCTCTACTCGCCACAATCTTCTCGCTCTTAAACTTCACGCCCGGGATAGGCACTTGGCCTTTTTGCGCCTGAACCGTCTTGTTCAGCATGGGCATATTTGCGAGCTTGTATTCATCCGGGAGCTTCGCGAAGTCTATAACCTCGGCTGTGTACTTATTCCGGTATGATATGCCCTTCGGCGCTTCCGTGCGCTTGGCTACAACCGGGGCTTCGACTGCAACCTGCTCCTTCTGGTCGCGCAAGTCCTCGGCCTTCTCTGTGTCGCCCTTTGCTTCGGCCTTCTCTGCCTTCTTTTCGAGCTTCTTCCTCTCTTTTTCTTCCTCCGCTTTGGCCTGCGCATCAAGCTTCGCCTGCTGATCGGCCCGGATTTTCTCCTGCTTTGCCTCGTAATCGCGCATACCCCCCTTGATTATGATCTCGGCATCCTCCAGAAGGCGCGCAGGCTTGTACCAGATGGCCATCACAGCGGCTTTGGCTAAATTATCCACTATCTACCTCCTTATGCTTGATAATTCTCTGCGTAGTTTTGCCAGAAATCGGCGGTATCCACGCCGAATGTGTCTTGTACTACCTTGTCTACGATGTCAAAATAATTACTAAATTCCGAACGCGTCAGGTCAGTCGTCGTCGCTGTTTCAATGCTTTTCCATGCCCCCTTATCAAAGAGCTTCTCCGACAACACGTAAGATTTTAAATTTTCGTGGAGACCTTGCACTGAGTACTGGCCATGTTCTTTAAGGTTGCAGTCCTCTATTAAGAAGTGAAGGTATTTGAAATAGAGTCTGTTTTGGGGGAGGCTCCGAAGGCTTCCGAAACGGATGTCTATTATGGCTCCCTTTGGAGGGAATTTTCTATTGCATTGTACTTTTATTAAAAATCTACCTTGTTCGTCAATCTTAGTGGCTAAAACCTTCCCTTTAATTCTCACGGTTCCTCCAATGCAATCCTCTTTTGCAGTATTCATTACTGCATTTAGATGAACAAACCTTTCTATCTCCTTTAACATTAACCGCAAATCTTTTATGGCAAATACAACATACAAAATAACGTGCTCTATCTGCCTTAGTTGTACCCGCGATCTTGTAATGCAGATTTACATGACAAGATTGGCACAAAACCTTTAAATTAGATATTTTGTTATTCTTGATATTTAAATCTTTATGGTGAATTATAATTGATTCCTGTCTACCACATTTACTACACACTAATGGGATAGACTTTTTTAACACAACTTTTTTTGCAATATCTCGATAGGTTTTTTCACTTCCCCCTGTCCATGAGTAACTATTTTCCAATCTTCTGTTTTCAGATTGCCATTTTGCATAACACTCTGCATCGCAAAATTTACCACTACCAATTCTGATTAATGCAGGTGCTACCAATATTTTAGCATTACAAAAAGCACATGATTTTTGTATTCTTACTTTTCTAGCCTTGTAAAAACACTTCATGCTACAATATATTTGAATCGTCCATTGTAAATTACTCAAATTGTGGCGCCGAGTAAATACACTCTTGCAACAACGACATATCTTTTTAATCCTCATAACTCCTCCAACAAAAAAATAGCGGCTTTCAGGTGGTCAAAAGAGAAACGAACAAGTTCTCTACACCTTAGGCCGCTATTGTTTTTAGACATAAAAATATCGCTCCTCTTTTGACGATACAAGTATATCACATTTATTGGCAAGAAGCAAGGGCATTAGAATTGTCCGGTATATGAGTCTTTGTCTTCTTCCGTTGGCGATGGCGCAGCAGGTGGCTCTTCTGCCTTCTTCTCTTCTTTCTTGCCGCCTAGGAACTGAACGCTCGTAGCTATGACGTCCATGCCGTATTGCTTCTTCCCATCCGCACCTTCCCATGACCTTGACTGCATACGGCCTTCTACAAAAACCGGGCTACCCTTTTTAAGATACTCGGCACAGTTCTCGCCCATCTTGCCCCACGCGATCACCCGGACATAGCTGACGTCTTCTTTCTTATTACCTTCTTTATCTTTCCATCTTCGGTTGCACGCCATGCTCATAGTGGCAACGGCTGTGCCGCTTGGGATATATCTCATATCCGGATCCTTCGTTAAATTTCCCGCCAAAGACACTCTGTTTAAATTGAGCATTATTTATTCCCCCTCTGGAATTTATGCCCACAGCTTGGGCAGGTTATCTGGTTCTTGAGCAACTCCGCGAGACGCTCTTTCTCCTTGCGCTCTGCCTCTTTTTTCTCCCATGCTATAGCTCTTTCTCTTTCTGCTTTTACTTCGGCGGCAACCTTCTCCTTCTTGGCTTTTTCAGCAGCCGCAAATCTCTCTTTGCGAACCTGCTCAGCTGTAACGGCCTTCTCAGCCTCTTGTTTTTCCCAGATTCTCCGGGTCGCCTCTGCTGTTCTCGCGCGCTCTGCATCAATAATCTTTTTTTCTTCTTCTGCATTAGCTCTCTCCACGCGCAACTTCTTCTCAATGACCTCACGTTCAGCCGCGGCCTTTGCGCGTTCATTGGCAAGCCGCGTCTCCCTCTTCTTGCGCTCGATAGCGTCCTTCTTGTCTCGCTCTACTGCCTCCTTCCTGAGTCGTTCATTCTCAATGCGTGTTTTTTCATGCTTTTCGGCTTCAGCCTTTTGCGCGGCCGCTTCTTCTTCGTCCATGCGCTTCTCTATCTCCTGACGTCTGGCCTCGCGCTTCTCTTCTTCTCTTATCTCAACAAATTTCTCCTGCTGAAAAAGGTAATCCTCCACAGGAACGATAAGAGCCTTTAAGACGTTGGCTATACCGTCTATGGCCTTTCCTTCGCGCAAAGCCTGTGCTTTTAGGCTTACCCTAGCCTTCTCAACAGCCACACGCTTCTCTTTAAGGAGCAGCCGGCCTTCCCTAGCTGTCTCCATCTCAGCCTTTTGGTTCTCATTAGTAACCACGATCGACTTTGCCTTGGCCTCCCATTCACTTGCAATTTCAAAATAGTGTGTAAATTGGTCTAAAAGATATTTTGCTTTTGTAGGTTCAAGCCCGCTTTCCTTGACAAGTATTTCTAAATTATTATTCATCTTTTTTCTCCTTTTTTTTGTCATATGCAATATGACAATTTTTGCACATCCGCTTATTAGAGTCATTGTCAAGCTCGTCTCAGTTTTTCTGTAACATCGTCGAGTTCAGAAACAAAGATTTCAAGCTCTGTCTTCAATGCCTTTAGAAACACCTTATCCGGCTCTATCCTGACGCATAATTGTGGCAATCCTGGGAAGTCGCTAACGAAATCCACATACTTTCTATCAGTTACCAAGATTTGCCCCTGTACTTGCGCTGTATAGGCTACAGGAAGCCTTTTATCAAGCAAGTAACCTATATGGGTATGGGCAAGGGGAGACTTGATTTCTAGCACCCCATCTTTGCCTATAAGCCCATCTGGGCTGGCTCCATAGAGTTTACGTTCATCAGGGAAGCAAACACCCACTTCCCTGACATTGTTGCCTGTGATAAGCTCATACATGGCCCGGGCAGAGGCCTCACGCTCAATGCCATCCTCCATAGCGACACTCTGATAGTGGTCTTGCTTTACTCCTGTCAAGCGTTCGGCGGCTAAGCAATATAGATACTTCTGCCTTTGCTTAGAAGGCTTACCTTGACTTGTTACTATCATATCAAAGCTTGAGCTTGTGGGTATTCCGGCACGCTCTTGTAGCCAAGCCTCACTACCTTGCTTATGTTCACTTATTATCATATTAATTTTCTCCTATTATTGGCATTTTGTCTCCGTTTTCTTCTAGCATTATGGAGTTTTGTATGTTTAGATTTATTAGCAAGTAGTTTTAAATTTGAAATTATATCCTTGTCCTTAATTTCATTTTTATGGTGTACAATTTCTTTGGGATTTAGGTATCTGCCTATTTTTTGTTCGACTACAAGTCGAGATCTAGCAATATAACCCCTACTATTGCTAAAGGGATGCGCGGGCTTCCAAATATAAATATAACCACCTTTTTTACATTCTCCGCCTTTCCAACAAGGATTTTTTTCTCCTGCCAATTTACCCTTGCGGGATTTGCTCATTTTTTCTTTAGTCGCATTAGAATGCTTTATCCCTTTATGGCTATCTCTATTTATTCTTCTGTGCCATTCTGTTCTTTTATAAACGCCTTTTGGCATAATATCCTCCAAAAAAAAGGCTCTCTTTCTGCGGTCAACAGGAAAGCCGGTTAGGTTTTCCACGCATACTCGAGAGCCATTTTGACATAAAAATACCGCCTTCCCTGCTGACGATACAAGTATATCATGTTTATTGAAATTTAGCAACTTCATTTTGTGTTTGTTTTTCCTGATTTTTTTGCGTTGAGCGCTAAAACTGCTTGATTGTATTTGGTCTTAGCCATCCTTGCTACCTCTTCTATGCCAAATGCCTTGCAGAATTTCTCTCTATTTGACTTTGTATCAGCAATCAAAACTTCGAGACCGTGGAGTTGTGCTTCGTCTATGCACTCTTCCTGCGTACCAGCCGTGTTACCATCATCGTCAACATTAGAATCAATTGAAGCCAACCCTGTGATAGATTCAAACGTGACTCCTTTAAGATAGGTTATCGTAGATTTGATCTGTTGTATCTTGTTCTTTGCTCCACTCTCGTCTTTTGGAGCAGACATTGAGGCGGTTTCAGAATGCCCTGAAGAGTGGGTTATCTTGCAAATAACTAGAATTGTTCCGTTCTGTTGGTCAATATCCCAACTTGCGGATAATCCATGCTGGCTTAGTATAGGATTAATAGTATTTACAAGATTACTCAATGAAGTATACTTTGATCCGTATTGCTTATTGAGCTTATCCTTTGTTACCTTTGGAGCCTCCGCCTTGAACTCTGCCATTGCCACATGAAAGGCCTTACGAGCTTCATCTTTCTCATGCTCTCGACGCATAACAAGAAGTCTCTCCATCTGTTCTACCGGCGCGTTGATCGCAATAGCGTGAGCTATCACCTTTGCCGGCGAACCAATCATTACCTCGGGTTCTACTACAACAACTTCTTTCTTATCCTTCTTGCTTTTCCCCATCTCTTTCATCTCCTCTTTTAACCTCGTTTACAACAAAATACCCCTACGCCTTAACTCCCTCTCGTTTTCTTCCCTCTGTTTGTCGCTGATACATACAATAACAAGTAGTGATATAAAAGCTAAGAACAAAAGTATACCTATTATCGGGTTCATTATCTATCCTCCTGACAATCTCTCAAGTGTTCTGCTTCTTCTGCACGATATTCGGCAAGACGTTCTGACGTATCTTCCGGGTAGTTATCTTCGTGGATTTCTGGTTCACCAAAGATATGGGTAAAAGCGTTATTCGATACATCGGCCCGATTCATAACCTCATTTATCTCTTTGAAAGCTTTGTCTATCGCATATCTTGGAGGGGTCATTATTTGGCTCCTTTCTTTTCATCTTGGACTTTGCCGCACTTCCGACATACCTTTTGATTCCTTTGGTTTGTCCCAATACGGCGACTTACATGCCGGACACATTCTTACATCAGTTTTGCGAGGTAGCCATTCATGCTCGCACTTGAAACATTTTAACATCTTCGATAACGATACTTTCATATCTCCTCCTCTCGGTTACTCTAAGTATACGCTAGGGTATACTAATACGCAAGCTTTATTTTAAAATAGTTTCTTAAATCTTCAATTAGAGAGGCTTTTAGCTCTGAATGAGGGTTATTGCCTTTATGCCACCAAAACGCTGTGGCAAGCCTGTGAAGGGGGTAGAACGGGCTTATAGCAGGGTATCTCAAAGAGGACGCCCCAGGTGGAGAATGACCCAGGGCGTTTTGCTACCGGGGTACGGTAGCGGGGTATTATTTAGGCTGACTATCGAGTAGCATTTGAGTATGAGAATCTATGCCATGTTTTTTAAGCTTTCGCTTTTGATTGTTCCAAGGAATCCATGAAAACATACGCACGAATCGCCACATTATCCGACGCTTAATACGCCCTTCACCTTCTTCTTTCGCTGCCCATAAGAAAACCTTGTCCGTATCTTTTCTTGTAAGGGTCTGAATCTTATGGAGCATATCATGCACACCTGACGCCTTAGAGGACCGACCCGTGAAAGGGCTACCTATTATACCCCACAGAAACGGAGGGATAGATTTTCCGTCTGTTTTCATACCTCGCGGTACGACATGCTCCCGGCCTAAAGGGTCTGTATAAGAGTATTCGGCCAACATCATATATTCCATTGGACTGATTTTTCTTATATCGTAGTTACCTTTAAATGGCATGTCTACCTCGCTCTTGAGGCTTTATCGAGAACACCACTAAAAATAGGCACAACATTTTTCTCCCACCATGAAATCTGTCTTGAATCCACGCTCATCTTCTTGTCTCCTGATTCGCGAGCAGCCAATCCGGACTTATCCTGTTCTATATATCCAACCATAACCATCTTACCTTCTTCGTTCCGTTCATAGAAATAAGTCATTATGGGAGCACACCCTGATAGAGCTATACATATAACTATAATACCTATTATTAACATTCTCATTATGCCTCCCTTTGTGACACAGCGAATAAAACATATACTATACTTGCTATAATAAACGGAATAACCCAATACACTATGCTATCTATTGTACGCAAAACAATAGTAAATACTAGCATGATAAATAAAAATCTTACCATTACAATAGCCTTAGCTTCCCCTTCTTCTTCTTCCTTTGTTTTTCTTCGAGGCCCATTAAGGTTCTTAGCAACTTCCGGGGTGTATAATAAGCAATTCCATAATAAGTAAAGATTGCCTGTTTAGCTCCTTCAATAAACTTCTTCGCAGATTTCTGTCTCTGCTCTTTCTCGTCTTTAGTAAACATTTCGATACCGCTTACTGTAGTATCTATAAGTAAATCCATTACCGATAGAATAGGATTGTTAACATCTCTTCCTAAAAATGTTCCATATTTTAGCTTATGTTGCAAAGAACTTGCCGCTTCTCTTATAAAGTAAAACATGCTAGCCGAATTAGATACCATCGCCAAGAGCCACTCGCCTAAAGACGCTTCTTTCGCGCGCCTGTATAGCTTGTCCCTTGCCCGGTCTATCATATATATCATACTTCCATTAACAACAACAACCAAGAATAGGGCATGAGCAAATGTTCCATAATCACCTGTTCTCTTAGCATCGCGCCAGGTACGTCTTAATATATTCAAGTTCTGGTTAAGCTGAGTTGAAAAGAAAGTCCAAAGCTTTTCTGTTGCAGAACCCCTTGAAATATCTGATCTAAATTGGGGGTCAAACATAGGTTGTGTTATAGATGTTACCCTATCAGCCCATTTATAAGCTTCTACCAATTTCTGTTCAGGTGTTAAATCTGTATTTCCTTTAAGCTCTTTGAGTTTTTGAATAATCGCACCTTCCATACCAGCTGCTACAGTTTCTTTATCGAACAACAATATTCCACCCATTTGTTTTTGTTGAATAGTTTTTTTGCCTCCCGTAAATCTCCGTTCCGAACCTCTCTTTAAGACATCTGCCACATCACGCGCATAGCCTGTCTTTTCTCTCTCTCTGAACTGAGGCGAATACTTCCTATGTTTTTTTAAAATAGAAGATCGTTGAGTTCTGTAATCAATAAAACCTTGCGTTAAACTAGGTGCATCTACATAAATATTATACAAAACATATGAAGCAACCTGCTTACCCATAACAAAAGGATTGAGACCCAACATTGGCGGTGTAATCCTGTTTTTAACATTTAATAATATATCCTCGACGGAAGTATAAGACTTATGTTCTCCGGCTATATCTCTCATAGCTTTGTCCAAATACTTCCATGTCGATCTGCCGTATCTATTTTCTATCTCAGCTCTAAACTCAGGACTGTAAAGTAATTTGGACGCATTAGAGAGAGCTTCTTCGAGCCCTATGTAAGCAGAAGAACTAAACACGCTTCCGGCTATAACCTCATCAACATCTCTCAGAACAACAGGTAGTTTTGATTTGACTCTGCTTTTGAGCATACCCTTCCAGAGACCTATCCTAACAAACTTATTCTTGAACTGTTCTAATATATCCTGTTCTTCTAAGAACTTCTTACCCAAGAGTCCTCTTTCAATAGGAAAGTAATTTTCTTCCTTTGGCAGAGCGTACCCTTTAGTCTTTACATGAACCTCATTAAGCTTATCATGTTGAATCTCAAAAAGCTCATTTGTGGGAGCAATGAAATCTCTCTCGGCTTCTGTCGCGCTATTTACTATGATCTCTAAGTCTTCCGGAGTTACATCATAAGCAATGGTAGGTGCGTCTTTAAAGGTAATGCCTCCATCAACTATAGCAGTAAAGTTTTTGTCATTGGCATAGTGCTTTAATATTGATAATTTCTTACCTCTTGATACATTGAATCTCTTGCCTCCAGTAAGCTTTATTTCTACCTTCTTCCGAAGCCACTTGTTTATATCCTTTATGCCATGCCTTGCAAAGTCAAGTTCTTCAAGTCCGCTAGATACCATCTCTTCTGCATTGTGGACAGTTGATAAAGCTTTGCGTTGGCCGTTATTTATATCATCAAACAATACCTTGTATGCCTCGCTATCTGTTCCACCAAATACGGTTTCCACCACAAGATCAAGATGCTCACTCCTTACTCCAAAGGTTTCGACTAACTTATCTCCAAACTTTTGAGCAGAAGACTTATCGGAGTCCTCTATGTTTTTAATATCGACTTCTTTCCGGGGTTTCATGCGGGTCTTAGCGTCTTCTATGACATCCTGTATCCTGCGCTCTCTCTGCTCTCTTATGATAGTGTTCTTGAGCTTATTAAGATGGGCATAGTGCATTATGGTTGTATGTAAGGCCTCAAACTCTTCTAAGGTAATGTCTGATATATTCTTTCGCTGGACTGTTTCTACCTTATCAAGCACATATTGAGGTATGTCTGCCTCGGGATTATCAACAAGATACTTCGTTGTCATGGCCAGTTTGGTAAGGGTCTTCTCTGTTCGCTTAGTAAAGTCCATGCTGTCTTTAAGCTCTTTGACCGGCGCAGCGAACTCAGGGCGCATTTTAGAGGTATCTATGCCCTTTATATCAGCTATCATGTCCTTAATCTTTGTCCTGGCCGCGATCCTGGCTCTCTTACGCATAGAGACCTCGAGCTGGTGAGCCTTAAACTTATTCAGCTTCTCTTTGCCAAACCTCTTTTCGCGGACTATATCCCTCTTATAGCCCATCTCCGCAGCAAGCCTTTCCTCGGCTGACCTGAATTGCTCTTTAGCAAGCTTGGCCTCGATCTTATTTATGTCCTCCTGGGATAGCACTACACCCTTCTCTATGCCTTCCTTATAGGCTATCTTGGCGGTATAGGCTTCCCTCTCAAGCTGAGACTCAAGAGCTTTTGCTTCGGGGATCGCTACGAGATCCCTTACCTTGTTCTGGCCTGTCTCCTGGCGGATTACTCTTTTGACATCATTTGTTCGCAGCACAGAAGGTTTCCCGGCCTTTTTCTGAACGGCGCTTATCTGTTTAACAAGCTCGGCTTGTGCTTCTTTGTCATATTTAGCTGTATCAAATTCAAGCTCTTCTTCACCTCTAAGAGCAGCCTCCTTCTCAGCTTCAAAAAATTCTCTTTGTACTGTTTTATCGGCTCTTGGGGCAATCAAGCGAAGCTTTTTGACCTTGAGTTGTTCTATAAGGTGGTCGCCAGGATTTGCTCCTTCTGGCACTTGGAGTAATCCCTGTTCTACCAATGAAGCCGCCCAATCATCAGGAGTGCGCGCACCAGGGGTGTTTTTTAGCCCAAACTGCTTCATCTCTTTTACATTGTAGTCTTTAGAGAAGTCTATGCCACCGCCTTGCTGAATCATGCCAGTAAGCGTCTTGGGGCCAGTAGGCAGCCCTCCCGCCTTCGGTTGTCCTATAATCCTCTCTTTGATTTGAGGGGTGAGTTCGAGGAAAGGTTGTTTAATATCGGTAATATTTTTATCTTCATCAAGATAAAACTTCTCCCCGCTTGTGGCTGTTTGGATTTCTCCTATCTCAATTACCTCACTATCTGTACCATCTTCGTATTCTTTAATTACAGTTTTGCCATCAATAAAGGCTTTTTCTGCCACATCCATATTCAAGTAATTTAAACCCTTTAACCCTAAATCTACCTTCCCCACTTCCCCCTTTGTCAACTTCTTCAGGGCTTGGGGTATCATTCGGTCGTAGAGGTTCTTTAGAGATTCGCCGCCAATTTTGAGGTCTTGACCTGATATTTTACCTTTTGTTTCTTTATTAACTTTTTCTGCTATTCCTTTTCCAATAACATCGTCTAGTCTTTTGCCTATCCAACCCGTTGAAGCATTAGAAGATACTGCAATAATTTTACCCTCTAACCCCACATCTATATCAATAGGCTTACCCTCTTTAGGGAATAAATTTACCTGTTTCCTTCCGGCTGTGTTTTCATACCATCCTATTGAATTTAATTGTTTCTCAAGACTATATCTCTCCGCCTGTTGCCCACCCGTTGTCCATGAAATACCGTCATAACCTTCTCGAACAGCGACTTCGAGGATTTTCTTCATGGCTAGTTCGTGCCAGTTTTTGAGGGAGGGGTGGAAGGGGACGCCAAGAGGCTTGCCTCCAACAATATTGTCATAGTATTTATCTAACAATTCTTCTTTGCTACTATAAGGAGTGCGACTGCCTCTCGCACCTTCTCTATTAATAGGATAATGTTCTGTCTTACTAACACTCTCAATATAAAATCCTCGCCTATTTGCGTCTTTTTCCATTTCTTCATAAGATGGCCTATCTTCTTTTTTTATAAACCCCTTCTCTCTCCCCGCCTTCGCCCAATCACTCTGTATCTCTTCGACAAAGAGTATCTTTTTGCCGTCTACGGTTCTGTCGTTCATGCGGATATGAGCTAGGATATTGGGTTCGTCGAAGTGGGAGGATTTGAAACCACCAGTTTGGTTTTTTAATTTATCTAATCTATCTCTTAACTGTTCTGTAATAGCTTGAGGTTGTCCTGTATCCATTTGTAGTTGCATGTAATCTTCTATTTCATTAATCTCTTTTTGTGTTGATTCATCTATTTTCTGAGGCGCTTTCAACAACAACTCCCTATAATTCTCACCACCGGGGGTTTGGTATTGGGAGAATTTGGTGGTATCTCGTTGTTCCGTTGTAATATCTCCCTCGTCTCTTAAAATCCCTCGCTCTGTATTGTATTCATCTATGGTTATCTCTCCAGATTCTCGTCTATCCTCAAGTGCTCTCATTTCCTGAGATACTCCACCCTTCCAAACTTCCTCAACTCCCTTTTCTTCAGCAGACGCGACTTTTAACTCATACCCAGCTTGCTCGACTTTGGTTACTTCTTTCTTGGGGAGGATGCCATAATCGCCGTCTTTGACGATAGCCTTGCCGGTACGATTGTCTTGGTAGATGTAGATGTTCTCGCCCTTTTTGTACTTCTTGGTCTCGTTGCCCATCTTGACTTCGACATCTCGATCGAGGGTAACGATCTTGAAAGCATCCGGCTTGAGACCTTTGAGCATTTCTCTCTCTTTGGGGGAGAGGTCGTGGACCAGGCCTCCGGCTTTAGGTTGACCCTGCAAAGGGTCTATCTCCCCACCCTCTGTCTTGGGGGAGATTGCCTGATACGCCGCGACTGCGGCTTTAGGGATATTCTCAAGTATACCCTTTTCAAGATTAGAGACTTGCTTGGAGGCAAGCTTGAACTGACTTATTATATCCTTCGGAACGGGTATCTTGGCAAATCCGGCCTGGCCTGCAAGCTTCTGAGTGAATAATTTTTGAGCCGATTTATAGGGATGTTCATAGAACATATCGGCTATGCTTTTACCACCAAGTCCTGGTCTAGGAGTTTCACCCACAAATCTAATAGCAACATTATGAAAATCTTGAGGCAAATCTTCCCATGCTCTGCCCTCAATGGGTCTCCCTTTTTTCTCATAAATAAACTTTGCTATCTTTTCACTTTCTTGTAAAGCAAGCCTATCAGCAGAAGCATACTTGCCTTCCCTTAAAAGCCCCTTCACGGCACTTAACGGTTTAAGGATAGGCAAGGGGAGAACATCAAGCGTAGCGCCCCATACCTCCAACCCCATAGCCAACACAGGATGTTTAAGCACAATATCTTCTGTTTTAGGCAATCCAGCCGCTTGCAGGATCTCCCGACCTTCGACATCCTCTATTCCAAGAAGCCCTCTTGCCATTGCGCGCGGTAGAGACTGGAAACCTTCTTTGCCCTGAGCGTAGTCTTGCAAATTTGCTTCTCTATGGACAACCTCTTTCAATAGAGACTGGTACCATCCCGTTAAGGGGCGCCATATTAATTCTTTAACTATGTTGCCTACAAATTGTGCTCCTTCAAGCATTGATTTTTTTTCTTCGGCGGTAGGGCTAATAAAGGGTTTTATTACAGGCCCTCTCTCCATGCCAACAAAGCGCTTGGCTCCGCTTATAATCTCTTCCTGTCTTTGTTTCGCATATCTATTGCCAACTTTAAGAGCGTCAAAAATACCTTTTAATCCTCTTGGTATTTGCTTTCCTTTTTCTACCAGTTCCGCTTTTCTCCTGTGTAACTCTGCGGGGGTGCCTAATCTTAAATACGCTCTGCTCCTTTTTCTTTCAAATTCTGATGGCAAAGATGTTGTAGGTTCATCGCCAGCGCCGCCGCCTACTTTAAAATCAGCGGCCGGGGCAGGAGTAACAAGGTTATTATTTGAAATATTGTTTAAAAGGCGGAGTCGTGGCTTAAAAGGTTTCGGTTCAGAAGCCTCTGCGGTTCCTACGGAAAAAGGATTGAGCGCGCTAAGATCGAAGCTACCGGATAAGTCCTTGATTTTTGTCTTAACATCTACGCCTAATTTCTCGAGGTAGTTGATCTTGTTCTCGGGGCGCTGCTTATCAAAGGTCTTTATAACATCTTCCAGGGGGGATTCGTCCGACAGGCCATATCCTTCGGGATTTTGGATATAGTTTTTGTATTGCTGATTTATAACTTTGGGTTTATCTTCTTCAGATGTATAATAAAAGTTTTTTCTATTATCTGGCGCGGACTCCCACGCTCCCCAATCTATAGGATAACCCTGAACGGTATCTTTGAATCTCGATGTCTCCCTGCCGCCTGCTGATAGCTTTTCGTCCCTTAAAGGCGTCTGCCCTTTTATCAGTCCTTCCGTGGCAATAGTAGCATCTGTCAAGAGATCAAAGAGCTTAGGCTTCTTGAGCTCTTTATCATCACCCAATAGGCGAAGTTTAGGCTTGGGAGTATTTAAGAGACGCAAAGCCATAGCAGCTCCTTATAGCCAGTCTTTGAGAAATTTCTTAATTTTATTAACCTTTGCAGGCGCTCTTTGCTGTACTCTTCTAAATATGGTTGTTACGTCAACCCCCGCTTCTTCATAAGATTTGCGGTTATCCATTAAATCTTTTAGATCTTCGTCAAAGTCATCGTCGCTTTTGTTGGGGTCTATAAGCTTTCCTAAAACCTCTTCTGTAATAACATCATCAAAATTCTTGACATCTCCCCTCTTTGGCCCCTTCAGCGTTATATTCTCGCCCTTATAGGTTGCGCCTGCGGGCAAATCAAGGCCTAACCCACCTTCTTGTATATTTGCAAATACATCAAGCTCTCTTTTGTATCCATCCGCTTTATAGCGCTCGTCGTTTTCCGCTGCGTCTATTTTTGATCGTCTAAAATCGAACAATCCTAACTTTGCTTTGTTCTCTATTTTTTGAGTTTCTTCGGTGAGTTTTCGCTGCGCTGGGCTCATTTCATGTTCTATTTTTTGAAGTTCAAGCTTTTTGATTTTCATATCTAC